>Ga0194116_10000181_pt1 | contig 126796 bp, 107 predicted proteins | sample TA2MahsurfametaG_4_FD_148617 | JGI IMG/M metagenome (GOLD analysis project Ga0194116, IMG submission 148617) | Freshwater microbial communities from Lake Tanganyika, Tanzania - TA2015008 Mahale S9 surface | ecosystem: Environmental > Aquatic > Freshwater > Lake | place: Tanzania: Lake...
ATGGGAAAGATTGTGTTTGCGCAATGTTTGAGTAACGCCATACTGATCTGCTTCATTGATAATTGACAGTTTCTCTGAAGCCGAGAAACTCCTTCTTGTTCTTGACATGATTCCTAAATTTAGTGACTTAATTGGGTTTACAATTCTGTCCAACCATTTAGGGGGTCAATACAATCGTATTCATGTACTTTTAAGACGCGAGGGATGGAAGGACAATAAAAAACGTGTGCATCGCATCTATAAGGAAGAAGGACTCAATCTATGTAGTAAAAGACCTCGTAGAAGCAAGGTAGCTGCACACCGTATGGAACGACCTAAACAAGTTAATCTCCACCAGTGTTGGTCAATGGATTTTGTTGCTGACCAGCTGTTCAATGGCAGAAAGTTCAGGTTGCTAACTTTAGTTGATAATTTTAGTCGGCAGTGTTTTGCAACACGTGTCGGGCAATCAATCAAAGGAATTGATGTTGTGAGGATCATGAATGATGTTAAACAATATCATGGAATAACTCCTGAACGAATCCAAGTAGACAATGGGTCAGAATTTATCAGCAAGGATTTTGATAAGTGGGCATATGAAAATAATGTTACCATCGATTTCTCAAGACCTGGAAAACCAACGGATAACCCATACATTGAGTCGTTCAATGGTAGTTTCAGAGACGTGTGTTTAAACGTGAATTGATTCATGACACTTGAAGACTCTGAAGATAAAATTGAAGAGTGGAGACATGAATATAATCACATCAGATCACATAGTTCTTTAAACAACCTGACACCCATGGAATACATTGAAATTTGTCAATCAACAAGCCCGGAAACTTAAATTATGCGTGTCTGGAATATGGGGTAGGTTCACATCAGTGAAATTCACAACTTAGATACTATCTGTTAAATGGGGGTTCTTGCAAAGGTCAATTTTAAAAGAAAATTCCTACATTTATACAACGAATCTCCCTACAACTAAATAGTCCACATTCTTTGATGATATAAAATATGGAAAATTTATTGAACACAATTTTAATTACAGCTCAAATAGCGGTTGGAATGTCTGTATTTTATGTTTGGACCTTTAAATATGATAATGTAGTTAACGAATTTAATAAATTTCAATTAAATGATTTAACACGAAATCTTGTTGGTACATCAAAAATTGCGCTCGCAACCTTATTAATAGCAGGTATTTGGCATCCCTCCTTAGTCAAAATATCTTCGATCATTATGGGTTTGTTTATGATAGCAGCTCAATACTATCATTTTAAAATTAAAAATCCATTCTTTAAACACATGCCCTCGCTTATCTTATTAATATTAAGTGTCATTATTGCAATGATACCACGCCAATAACTTAAACATATTATTGGAGGATAACCTTGCGCTTATTTCTAGTTAGTATTTTTGTTTGAAATATTTTAGTATGAAAATATTAGCCATAATCAGTTTCATTTTTTTCATTTCGTGTGCAACGTCAAAAAATTATACTTGGGAAAATAAAGTTGTCTCAGAAAAAAAATACAATAAAGAATTAAAAAAATATACAAAAGAATTCGTCAAAAATTCATCCGTGAGCGATGTTGTGTTGATGTCTGAATTAGAAGTCACATATGACACAACAAAAAAATAAAATATCACATTAAGAATTTTTAAGTGGTTGACCACATAAATCTGTTTGCCTATAGATGAAAAAGGAATTCATGAATTTCAAATTAAAAAAACTTAGGTGACAATAATCACTTTAGACTTTCACAGGGAAACAGAATTATTAGTACATCTGAAAATCAACTTTATTCCAATTATATCTAGTGGGCATGTTTAGCTTTTATATTGTTCATTCATGGTAAGAATTCGTATAAACGAATTTCCTGTACTAATTTTTGAAAGAGAACGGCCACACTGGTAGTTAACTGTATATTTTATTCAGGCTCGTTGAGTCCGTTCACATCAAGACGAAGCTGCTGAATGTCTATCGAGTGCCATATGCCCGGGAAAGTAATCTGCGCTCAGTTATGATTCTTAAACGTCTGGATTGTTTGGAATTTGTCTGTTTCCTTCATGCAGCCAGTAAACTTTTTTGACATCATAAGTGCTATATCATACATAGCATTAGCTGCTTTCATTTGCCCTTTAAGATGCCATTATAAGCAGCGTACATGGCTGGTAATCGACTGAACTATTTATTAGCTGAAGCGCTCAATGACAGAAAAATTAATGATTTCGGAAAAGTAGGATTTAAGACATTATACCTAGCATTTATATAGTGCAATCTTGATGATTTTCAGTTTATTCATGATTCGCATCACAAAAAAAGTGGGGTCCCATTCATACGGCTTTGCTGCAAATTTGGCTCTTTTCGGGAAATAATGATGATTGTTTTGGAACAACTCACCCAACAGCAACAGGCCCCAACGTTCTGAGTTCCTAGAATGGTCTCCATTTTGAAAATTTACATACCCGTATTTATGTCCGCACCAGTTCACGATGGCACCCTGAACGGGGCCCATCAGGATATGAATGGGTACTAATAAAAACCAGTACCAAGCAGGGGCGTAGTAAATATAAAAACATATATATACGCTTACCCAAGCAATCCTTGTCAGTATATGATCGCCCACCTTGTCCATCCACTGCCATACTGGTAAATAGTCCTTAGTGAATTTTTCAAGTGGGGTAATTTGGTTTCGCACAAATGCATTGTAAATATTTCTTGTGTGCATCATCATCTGCCAAATATCTTTGAAGAAATGTGGCGAGTGTGGATCCTTTTCAGTATCACTGTACTCATGGTGCATTCGGTGCATGACCGCGTAAGCTCTTGGTACCAGATAAGATGATCCTTGGAAAAACCATGTCAGGAAGTAGAATATTTTTTCCCAAAACGAATTGGTAAAATACATCTGGTGAGATGCATATCGATGAAGAAAGAAAGTATGAAAAAATAAAGAAGAAAACCAGTGGATAAAGAAAAAAGATATTATATAGATCATACTCGAAGTTAAGTCAATGAGCTATTTAATTATATGAAATATATTATAGTATATGACCATTAATTTACCTTTTTCATTCAATAAAAAATTGTATACGAGGTTAAATCCGTAATGGCTCCATTGACTCTATTTTCGAGTATCCTTGGACGATCAATCATAATAACCGAAATGTAATTCGGGTATCCAGCTAAATGTCTGTATTCGAGACTTTTAGTACCTTGGAATACCGTAGCAACATCCTTCTGGGGCAGGACAAAAATGCCATTATATTTTTTGAGAACTAAAATTGGATACATCTGAGATGAGAACAATCTAAAATTACTCAAGATGGCTATTTGTTCAAATTAATGAGTATATTTCCAAAAAAAATACCATGAAAAAGTTTTTATTCTCAGGATTCCTCACCCTCATCGTGCTGGCTAGTCAAGCATCCGACAAGGGAACTTGGACAGGATACATCACCGATGAACAATGTGGTGTGAAATCTGCCAAAGAAGGCCATGAAGAATGCGCAAAAAAATGTATTGCAAGCGGCAAGACAACCGTGCTGGTCGTAGGGGATAAGATGTATAAGATCTCAGATCCTAAAAAAGTGGAAGCCTTCATCGGCCAGAAAGTTTCCATCAAAGGAAAGATGAACGGAGATGTGGTATACGTTAAAAAGGTGACAAAAGCCTAAAAGCATCCTCACTTTCATCCCTTCGCACAAAGGGGGTAGCTTGTCCAAAGTGCCCCCTTCATTATATATATAAAAGCTCAGTGAGGAAAATATAGAGCGGACGCCAGATGACCCATCATCCATACCCGAAATCATTCAGTTCGACTAAGCCCTGGATATTTGATGATCGTACTGCATTCAAACGTCCTGTCAACCACGCAGCAGGACCCTCATTATTCTGCCTCTACATTGGTTAATCCAGGTTTTTCCACTTCGATGGAGCCTGCCCAGGCACACATGGTCTTACTAGTCTCCAGCATGGCGGGATTCCCGCCGATTTTGAGTTTTTTGGCGGCAGGGTCCCAGGGCATAACCGGGATGGGAATGCAGGAAGATGGAACGAATACAGGTACTGGCCCCGCCATTTTCCAGTTCATGGGGTTAGCAGGTGAATTACAATTCCCGAAGGCGGGGATATTCAGCATGGGGATGAAATCCATCTGGGTGGCGATGGGGTTGGTATTCGCATTCATAGCCATGCCGATGGGCAGCACAATCATGTCCTTCGAGCCCGACCCGAAGGAGCATTTCAGTTTTGCAGTCATGCAGACACATTTTGGCATAGGTCATGCTTTACATAGGGAATAAAGGAAGAGATCATCGCTGTAATTAATCATGCAACACTCCTTAAAGGTAAGGCCCAGACGGCTGCGGTCAAAGTAAAAGGAGTGCCTACTCAAATACCAGCTTTTGGTCAATGATGGAGAGCCCGTCTTTGATCAATTTTTCATACTGTGGACTGGACGTAATTTTATTGGCTAGATGCCTCCTGACATCTTGGTGAAGGCTCTTGTCTGTCTCTTCTCCAGCCGTGATCTCTGCCAACTCCATCGCCCACAGCCAGTCGTTCGGGAACTGCTCTCGGATGATTTCCCAGGTACCGTACAACTCCTGTCGTCCACGCATTCCTTCCCGAACCGATCGGATGGTGGCAAATGCTTGGTGATATTGCAGATCCTGTTCGGAGTAGATAGGCTTTTGCGTTTTTTTATGGGATAGGTGCAGTCCGTCGTCGAAGAGGGATTTGTCTGCTGCCCCACAGAAGACTGAAGGGATGGCTGACCCTACGATCAAGTTCAGGCGCCCCTGCTGACGGGCATGCAAGACCTTTCCATCCGGTTGTAGGATGTCGACTGCCGCAAACTCGATCCGTTCCAGTTGCTGGCCCTGGAAGGCCAGTTGGTGGATGTCTCCTTCGAGGGTGATCCCATTGGAGAGGGCACATCGTCTGTCGGGCCCTGGTGTAATACCCCTGGCTGCCAGGGCTGTCTCATCCAGTTGATGAAGGCCTGCCCGACTGTCTTTCCATTGTCCAAGCAGGATATGACAGCCTTCCGGGAAGGCTTCCACACCTAGGCCAGGCAGGGCTTTGTCCTTCTGGCAGAGGGCAGTGGGGCCTTGGGTCATAATCCAGCGGACGCCGTCGTCGTCTTCCAAGAAAGACGCCACGACCCCGCATACCTGCAGGCCGTGGTCGAGTACCACCGTACAGATTTGTTCAGAAGCCATGGCTTTTTGGAGGCCGCTGGCCCCCCCAGTCGACCCGGCCATGCTCGATTCGAACTGATGCAGCACCTCCAGCAGGTTCTCAAAGGTGGGTGTCACAAAAAGTTGCGGTTGCGGCTTGGTGATGTCGTAGGGGTAGTGGACGGCATCGAGGGTATAGGGGATCTTTTTCACGTCAGGCCTCATGCATGAAGTGCTTTCACCGATGGAGGACAGCAGCCCGGCTCCGTAGATCTTAGGGTCTTCCAGCGAGCCTATCAGTCCGTATTCGACGGTCCACCACTGCAAGCGGCTGAGCAAGGCCATCTCTGACGGCGCACCCATGTGCTGCTGGCAGTGGGCCAGCCATTCTTCTGCTGCTGCGACGGATTTCGGGTCGGCCCCATGGGTCTCTTTCAGGATCGAAAGCGAGCGGATGGCTTCATAGAGCTCATGGTCCTGGCGGGAGAACATGGCCTTGGTACCGACGGCTCCGAGATGGCTGAGGAAGCGGTTGTAATGAACATCGCTGATGATGGGCGCATGACCGGCCGATTCATGGATGATGTCGGGTGCCGGCGTGTATTCTATGTGTTCGAGGGTGCGGATGTCTACTGCGATCACCAGTACACGCCAAGCTTGGTACTCCATGAAGGCAGCTGGAGGGATGAAGCCGTCAACGGTCACTGCCCCCCAGCCGATGGCTGCCAGTGCATCGTTGATTTCTTGTAGGGAGGGTATCTTCTCAATCGTGAGCCCCGCCTTCTTCAATCCGGGTATATAGGGGTAGTACGCAGTATCCTTGAGATAGCTGTAGTTCTGGCGCATGACATAGCGCCAGAGGGCATGGTCGACGGGCGTATAGCGGTCGTCCTCCTGGTCGACTACATACTTTCTCAGGTGTTCCGGCAGTCGTTTGACCTGCTCGTTGTTGAAATCCTGAAATGCTTTCATAGCCATTTGCAAGTCAGGGCCCGTTCCTCAGTCCATAGATTCCCTATCCGGCACTTGTCACCCAAGCGTATGGCCCATTTGCAGAGGCAAAATTACTGATTGTAGTCCTAGACCTGAATGGTTAGATGGGTTCATGTGTACGTTGCATAGCAGTCGGCGGATGATAGGTCGAAGGCTTGAAGTGGTATCCGCCGCCTGGGCAGGCTAGTCCAAGAGAAACTCATATTCTTTAGGCACCAGGTTTTTTTGTTGGAACGGCTTGTTGAAAAATCCTTCGATTTCTTTATTCAGCCGGGCCGGCTCTTCCCAGGGCATGAAGTGGTTTGCCATACTCATGACTAGGAAGGCTGCATTGCCGAAATTCCTGTACATGTTCAGGCTATGTTCCAGTAGGATGAGGTCGTGGTCGGCTGTGGCGACCATGACCGGAATTTGCACTTTTCGGAAGGAGGCGAGTTCTTCTTGGGGGAAGTCGAGCATCATCTGTGTGATGGCTTTGGCATTTTTCTCACTCGGGTTGATAGGGGTTTCTCCTGCCACCAGTTTTCGTATGCCGCGGAATACACGGCCTTCGATGGCGTCTTCGCCTGGACTCATGTTGGCGCCAAAGGAGAAGACCTTCCCCACACGACTTGGGTAGTCTCTGGCCAGGAGCATGCCGATGATCCCGCCATCGCTCCATCCGAAAATATCAACATTTGTGACCCGGAGGCTATCGAGCAGCTGGGCCCAGTCTTTTGCAAGCAAGTGATAGTTATAGGTCTGCCCGTCGACGAAGCTCGACTTGCCATGTCCGCGCGTGTCGGCCACCAGTACTTTTCGTGTTTTTTTGAAATGGGATATCTGATGCCGCAGGTGTTCGATGGATCCACCGTTGCCGTGGATAAGAACGAGGGGCTTGCCTTGTCCGTAGCTCTCCACGTACATGCGGATTCCGTTGATCGTATAGTACCTGCCGGCTTGCGTGTTTTGGCCGTAGGTCGTCTGGGCTTGGCTCGCCAGCTGCAGGGTGCTGATGGCCCAAACGAGGATATATAGCTTTTTCATATCTGATTATTCAGTGATTCAATGTCTATTTCCCGGAGAGTCGGACTCTCGGGTATTGAAGTTACGGAGTTCTGGATTTTGCATGGAAATGGTTGCCACTAGCTTTTTATCCCACTTCTTGCAGTCCGGAGCTTACCAAAAGGTCTTGATTCATAGCCAATCGACAGGTGTAGAATACCACTGATCAACCCTCATTGAATGATACGTACGGATGATTCCAACCATTTTTTCTCATTCGTGTTATATTGTACATTATTTGTTCTGCAACACCTTCCTGCAAGCAGATGCCTACACCTCGCAGATATTCGCTCAATAATGGCAGCCTGTTGCCAACAGCATGTGTATGGCTATTCATCACCGCATGTTTCGTCAGTTGTCAAAAAACTACTGAGATAACAGGCGCAGCACGCCCGACCGGCACCGGAGATGCGCCGTTGCCTCGCACCTGGCTGGCGCTGGGGGACTCGTATACCATCGGCCAGGGTGTGCATGAAACTGCCCGCTTCCCTCATCAGGCAGCGGCATTACTGCAGGAGAAGAATCTGGCGCTCGACTCGCTCAAATACATTGCTATGACAGGATGGACGAGCTACGACCTCGACCAGGCCCTCAAAGCCTTCAAGCCCCAGCGCCAAACAGTCGTGACCCTACTCATTGGAGTGAATGACCAATATATGCGGGTGGATACTGGCACCTACTGCAGTCTCTTCACCGCATTGTTGGACCGTTCGATCGAGCTGGTGTACGGTAAGCCCCTTCGGGTCTTTGTACTCTCGATACCCGACTATACCATCACGCCTTGGGCAAGGCGTATGGACACGGCTCGTATCCGTCGGGAGATCGATGCTTTCAATGACATCAATCGAAGGATTACGCTCGCAAGGGGTTGTACGTACATCGACATCACACCGCTCACCCGGGAAGGCGCCTGGAACCGAAACTTGATTTGTGGAGACAGCCTACATCCCTCCGCCCTGGACTACCAACGCTGGGCTGAACGGCTGGTATCACATATGCAAGAGCAGCTACGTCTCTAAACACCATGGGTTGGCGGGTGTCGCGCTTAAGAACCTTGTCATCTACAGGGCGACCAGGATTCAATCGCCTGCCGATTTTTCCAGGCTGTATTTTTTGGATAGTTGTTGCTTCAGAGATTTAGCTTTCTCAAGCAGATCCTCGTAACGGTCCATCAGTGCGAAGGAATTGTTGTTGACATAGATGGCCTTGATGAGGAGCTGGTTGATGGTCGCCGGGTTGGTGGTCAATAGCCCGGGATGCGTGGTTGGTCTTGCGAATCGGATGTCAACGTTGCTGGTGCTAGGATCGATGAGCATGTCCTTGAACACCTTCCCCTGGAACAACTCGGGCATGACTTCCCGATAGCTCATAAGCAGTTCCTCTGTGAGCCGCTGTAGCTCCTCTATCTCGTCGACTTCATTCTCATACGACTGGATCAACTGGACCAGATCAATGTCTTCGATCATCCGCAGTCCTCCGGCATTCTTGAGCTGTTGGAAGCCGTTGCGGGAATGATGAAAGAAGTTCCGGATGGATGTAACCCGGGCGAGGAAATACAGGTCGTTGGTGGCGCTGAAGTCGCCAGCCGAGAGCAAGGTCTTCAGAGAGTCCTCCCGCCGGATACGCGCCTGATAGTCTTGAACCAATCGGCCCAGTGCGGCGATGTCGTTCCGCAGGTCCTCATGTACGATGCGGATGAACCGCCGCTCCCTGCTTTTTTCGATTTGATGTTCCCGGAAATTCTCCGCGAAGAAGCCCAGCGTGACGGCCAGGAAGAGCATGAGGAATTCCAGGAAGAGCTGCTTCCATCCTTTTTTGTTTCCTCCATGTCCGTGATGATGTATTTCCATCCCATAATTTTAAGAAAAGTCGCCATGAACCTGCCCATACTCTTCGGAATCCTGGCCGTCTTCGTGATCCTATACATTCGGCACAGAAGGGAGAATGACACCTGACAGTGGCTACCGAAAATACAGTAAAGGAAGATAGGCATTGCAGTTGATCTGCATGGCAACCGGGACGGTACCATGCAGACGTCCCCTGGCCTCGTGACAGACCTATGTCGCTCTTAGATTAGCTTTCTACCTTGCCATTCTCTGCAAGCAACAGTGACCGGCACCGTGTGGCACCGTCTCGGGTGCCACACCCGTCATCGTACGGGCGTCAGATGCCAGCCAGAACACCTGATGATTTCATCTGTCGGCCTTGTCAGGCTTGTTTGACTCATCCATTCACTGCAAGTTCTTATCTTCCACCAAACAGACTTGCCATATGGAAGTCCATCATCCGAAGCGAAGAGACCATGCCAGGCATTGGGTAAGCCATCTCACGGAATTCTTCATGCTCTTCCTGGCCGTGACGCTCGGTTTCTTTGCCGAAAACCTTCGCGAGACCCATATAGAGCAGGAGCGCGCCCATGAGCTCATCAAGGCCTTTGAGTACGACGTCCGGGCCAACATTCATTTCATCGACTCACTGCTCGAGCAGGGCCACAAGATGGAGTATGAGATAGACACAGCCCTGCTGGTTCTGGAGCAGGCGGAAGACGCTTTCGACCTGGATTTCTTCTACCGGCGTGTCAGCTATGAATTCCCCAAGTTCCTGAGCAAGAATGATACCTACGAGCAGATGAAGAATTCGGGAGCGCTTCGCTATGTGAAGGACCAGGCACTGGCAGAAAAGATGGTAGAGTATTCCAGCAATTCGGAAGGGGCCGAGTACAGAAGCCGGGAGCAGGAGGCCAGCTTTGTGCTGGGTGAGTTCTCCGGGATGCTGATGCGATGGTTTCCTCCGGAGCTGTCGATCCAGAAATATCTCTATTCCTACGACCGGATGGCAGAACGGCTGCAGTCGCCCGACAGCACGACCCGTCTCCTTAAAAAAATGGACCGCTTCCGACATTCATCCCCCCATCTCATCCGTGGGGAGGGGTTGCAACAGTTCAAAAGGGAGCTGATACCGGTTTTAACAAGAAGGCTGGGCTTGATGAAGACGACGATGTCTTTTTTGATCAATGCCAAGCAAAAGGGGCTTGACATCCTCACCTATCTGGAGCAACATGAATGATCTGCGGGGCTTATCGACAAACCATTCCCTACCTGTTGGCATGCGCCGAGGGTTTGCTCCTTTTCTTGCCTCTCTGCTGGTGTCGATGCTCGTGTTGCTGACAGGTGCTTACCGGCCTCTACAGGAGGAGGCGCTGCCTTCCCGACGTCTGAACGTCCTCTTTGCGATCGCCGACGACCAGTCGTTCCCGCACGCGTCGGCCTATGGCAGCCGACTGTTTCGCACACCTGCCTTTGATCAGGTGGCTGCGGCAGGGATATTATTTCGCAACGCCTTCGTTGCGGCCCCGCAATGCAGTCCCTCGCGGGCGGCGATCCTGACAGGACGGAATATCTGGGCCTTGGCGGAGGCGGGCACGCATTCGAGCCTCTTCCCATCCTCCTACCGGCTTTTCACTGATGTGATGGAAGAGGCGGGCTATGCCGTAGGCTTCACGGGTAAGGGATGGGGGCCCGGCAACTGGAAGGATGCAGGCCGAAAGCGCAATCCTGCCGGGTATGAGTATAATGAGATCCGACTGAAGGACCGGCCTGCCGCAGGCATCCACGCCACCGACTATGCCGCCAACTTCCGGCAGTTTCTGGAGCGGCGAAAGCCTGGGGTACCCTTTTTCTTCTGGTACGGCGGAGAGGAGCCACATCGTCCTTATGAGGCGGGCTCGGGTCGCAGGTCCGGCATCCCCTCCGATGTTATGGAAGTCCCTGGCTTTCTGCCCGACCACCCGGAGGTCCGCGACGATCTGGCTGACTATGCGATGGAGGTCGGCTGGTTCGACCGGCAGTTGGGAGAGATGATCCATTTGTTGCAGGAGGCTGGCGAATGGGAGCACACGATCGTGATTGTGACGGCCGACAACGGTATGTCCTATCCCTATGCCAAAGCCAACCTGCAGATGTATGGGACGCATGTCCCGCTGGCGATCTGCGGACCAGGAATTCGGCGGCTGCCCGAAGGCACGGATGCGATGGTCTCGCTGGCCGACATTGCCCCCACAGTACTTGAGATGACCGGACTGCCTCTGATGCCCGGTATGAGTGCCGTATCGATGCGGCCACTGCTGGAAGGTGCCGTCACTGATGGACTGACGGCCTTGCATTCATTCATCGTCACGGGTCGCGAGCGGCACACGCATGCACGGCCAGACAATGTCGGCTATCCGGCGCGCGCCCTCTTCGACGGTCGGCACCTGTATATCCGCAACCTGAAGCCCGACCGTTGGCCGGCCGGCGATCCGCCTCCCCAGGGAGCAGAGGCGGGCCAATTACCCACAGGGATGAAGTCGATCGAGGAGGGTTATGAGGATGTCGATGCCTCTCCGGTGAAGTCGCTGCTCATCCGGGAACGGCAACGATATCCGCAATTGTTTGCGCTGGCCTATGCCCGCAGACCTGCGGAGCAGCTCTACGACATCAGGCAGGATCCCTACTGCCTTCACGACCTCTCCACCTCGAAGCGTCATGGGTCGATCCGAAAGCGCCTGTCCGATCAGCTCGACTCGACCCTGCGGCGCCAGGGCGACCCCCGCGTGACGGGCGGCGGGGAGGTCTTCGACACGTACCCACGCTTTGGCAACATGCGGCCCTTCCCCGGCTTCCGCACACAGGGCGTGTACAATCGCTGAAGCAGCGTGTGTTCGTGACCGTTACTGCTTCTCGGAATTTTGAAATCGATGGATGCAAGTTTGATTGCATGGCAACAAGACCGGACAGATGTCAGGTATCCATTCTTTCGAACAGGTCATGTCTCGCCATTGCCATTCTCGAATCCACTCGAATTTCAATACATTGGAGATGAATAGTCGTATTTAAGATCTGACAGCATGAACAGAAGACAGTTCGTCGGCCGCATTGGTAACAGCAGTCTTTGCCTGTTGGCATCGGGTTTGCCGTCGATGGCATGCGCCGCTGCCGTTGCTGCAGGCGGCGAGTTCCTCTTCGTGGAGGCCGAGCAGTTCGCGCATCACGGCGGTTGGGAGTTGGACCAGCAGTCGATGCACCAGATGGGCTCACCTTATCTGCTGGCCCATGGCCTGGGCATCCCGGTGGCGGATGCCACGACGGTGGTGCGGTTTCCGTCGGCCGGCCGCTACCGCGTGTGGGTGCGCACGCGCGACTGGGTGGCGCCCTGGAACGCACCCGGCGCTCCTGGCAGGTTCCAGCTGCTGGTGGACGGCAAGCCCCTGGCGGAGACCTTCGGCACGAAGGGTGCCGACTGGCACTGGCAGGATGGTGGCAGCGTGCGCGTGGGCCGCAAGGTAAGACTGGCCCTGCACGACCTTACGGGCTTCGAGGGTCGCTGCGAGGCCGTGCTGTTCTGCAAGGATCCGGAATTCATTCCTACGAACGAGATCGATAAACTCACCGCCTTCCGTCGTCGGTTGCTGGGATTGCCCGACCGTCCCGATGCGGGGGGAGCCTTCGACCTGATCGTGTCGGGTGGCGGTCTCGCGGGCACCTGTGCCGCCATCGCCGCGGCGCGCAACGGCGTGCGGGTGGCGTTGGTGCAGGACAGGCCCGTGCTCGGCGGCAACGGCAGTTCCGAAGTGCGCGTTTGGCCGGAAGGACATACCAACCGCTCGCTGTATCCGCATGTGGGCGATATCGTCAACGAGATCCTGCCGCCCATCCAGAAAAAGTCGGGTCAGGTCCTCAACGGCGTCTCGGCCGACCATTACGACGATGCGTTGAAGCTCCGCATCGTGCGGGCGGAACCCAACATCACGCTGCTGCTGAACCACCGTGTGGTGTCGGTGGAGACGGAGGGCGACCTGATCCGCGCCGTGGTGGTGCAGAGTACGCTCACCTCGCGCCAGACGCGGTTGGAGGGAAGACTGTTCTCCGACTGTACCGGGGATGCCACCATCGGCTACCTGGCGGGGGCCGACCACGAATACAAGGTGGAGCAGTTGATGGGGAGCACCAACCTCTTCAACGTGCTTGACGCCACCAACCGCGAGGAGGTGCTGGCCTGCGAGTGCAAGGACAAGGCGGCGCTCTCGATGAAATGCGAGGCCGGAGATTACGATCAGCCCTTCCCCCGCTGTCCGTGGGCGCTGGACCTTTCCGACAAGCCCTTCCCCGGCCGCAAGGGCGTGCAGACCTTCGGCAAGGAGGGGCTCGCCTCCTTCGCCAACATGTGGTATTGGGAGAGCGGCTTCAACAAGGACCAGGTCAACGACATCGAGCTCATCCGCGACCACAACCTGAGGGCCATGTATGGCGCCTGGGATGTGCTGAAGAACGTCGACGGGATGTACCCGAGGCATCGGCTCGGATGGTCGGCCTTCATCGCGGGGAAGCGTGAGTCGAGGCGGCTGATGGGTGACGTGGTACTTGATGCGACTGACTTCAAAGAGCAAAGAAAATATGAGGATGCGGCCTTCCCCTGCTCCTGGCATGTGGACCTGCACAGTCCCAAGAAGGAGTTCAAGGAAGGCTTTGCCGACATGGAATTCGTCGCCGACTACACGCGCGGCAAGCAGTACGAGTATGGCGGTGAATACTGGGCGCCGTACCGTACGTTGTACAGTCGGAACATCCAGAATCTGTTCATGGCCGGTCGGTGCATCAGCGTGACGAAGACGGGTCTGGGCCCCGTGCGGGTGATGAAGACCTGCGGCATGATGGGCGAGGTGGTGGGCAAGGCGGCGGCCGTATGTATGCAGAAGGGTGTGTATCCGCGCCACGTATATACACAATATTTGAAAGCGCTGCAGGAGTTATTGATGCGGCCTGGCTCGTCCAGGGCTTGACGTCTATGCCGCTCCTTCGGATGTTTTTCGCAGGGGTCCACGGATCGATTTTGCATGGTACCTCCTGCCTACGCAATCCTGGAATTGACCATGACGAAAACAATGCAATTTGAAGGGCAGACAGCCATTGTAACGGGCGCCAGTTCAGGCATTGGTCTTGCCATTGCCGCTGCGCTGGCAGCGCAGGGGGCGGAGGTTTTCAACTTCGATCAGATGCCTCCGTCGGATCCACAGCCCGGCATCCCATGGCGCAATGTCGAGATCACTGAAGAGGCCTCCGTCTGTGCGGCCGTCGAAGGCATCGTTGGGGAGCGGAGCATGATCCACATCCTAGTCAACAGCGCCGGCATCACGGGTTTGACGAACCGCAGGAGTCATGAGACCGACACGTCGGATGTGCGGCGCGTGATGGATGTGAACTTCTTCGGTGCCTATCTCACGTCGAAGCATGTGTTGCCGGTGATGACCGCAAATGGCTACGGCCGCATCCTGCACATTGCCTCCATCGCGGGCAAGGAGGGCAATGCCGGCATGCTGGCCTATTCGGCATCTAAGGCGGCCGTCATCGCCCTGGCGAAGGTGCAGGGGAAGGAGTATGCCGAGACGGGTGTCACGGTGAATGCGCTGGCGCCCGCCGTCATCCGCACGCCGCTGGTGGACGGCCTACCCGACGAGCAGGTGGAGTACATGACCTCGAAGATCCCGATGCGGCGCTGCGGCACCCTGCAGGAGGCGGCCGACATGGCGCTGTTCATCGTATCGCCACAGAACAGCTTCACGACGGGCTTCACCTTCGACCTGTCGGGTGGACGGGCCACGTACTGAAACGCAACCTTATATTCATTTCCATGTCGAATGCGATCGAACCCGAAGACATACCCGTCGGCGTCGTGGGACTGGGCCTGATGGGCTGCAGCATCACCACCTGTCTGCTGATGGCGGGCCATCCGGTGGTGGCGGTCGCCCCCGTTCCGGGCGACCTTGACCACGCGCTGACGCGTATCCAGGGTCATCTGGCGAAGTCGAGGGAGGAGGGGCTGACACCACATCCGCCCGAATGGCATCTGCAGCGACTGGTGATCACGGAGGCATATGCAGCGCTGGCATCGGCGCGGCTCGTGGTGGAATGCACGCTGGAGGATGCCGAGGTCAAACGTTCCGTCTATGCGAAGGTGGAGGCGGTGATCGCCGACGATGCGCTCCTCACGTCGAACACTTCGGCCATCCCGATCAGCATCCTGCAGGGGTTGACGCGGCGTCCGGAGCGGTTCTTCGGACTGCACTGGGCCGAGCCCTCGCATACGACGCGCTTCCTGGAAGTGATCTGTGGAGAGGGGAGTGATGTCGCCCTTGGCGAATCGCTCTACGACCTGTCGTGGCACTGGGGCAAGGAGCCCACGCTGGTTCGGAAGGACATCCGCGGCTTCATCACCAACCGCCTCATGTATGCCATGTACCGCGAGGCCTGCCACCTGGTGGAGGGCGGCTATGCGACGGTGGAGGATGTGGACAGGGCCTGTCGCAACAACGCCGGCTACTGGATGACGCTGGTGGGCGTGTTCCGCTGGATGGACCTCACGGGCGTGGCGGCCTACCACACCGTCATGCAGGAGTTGTTGCCGACGCTGAGCAACGCGACGGAAGTGCCGAAGCTGATCGATGACATCGTGAAGGCCGGCGGCCGGGGCGTGTCCAACGCGCATGGCTTCCACACATACACGAAAGAAGAGGCCGAGTGCTGGGAGGAGACCTTCCGAGCGTTCTCGTATGAGATCCGGCGGCTGGCGCTGAAGTATCCGGCCGATGTGGTGAAGCGGCAGTTGGAGGCGAGGGAGAAGGGGGAGGATGCCTAAGAGGCAGGGTTGCGCCCGGCTTCAGGGGTGGTTGCCGAAGGATCAGTAAACCTTTGCCATCTTATCCGAGTGGATATCAGCCGTATGAGGTCAATCGGACCCCAATGAAGGTGGGCACTGCAGCACTGTTCACCTCTCGTATCGGCTCAGGAGTTGGAACCGTTCGCGGTTCACAAAGCATGTGTAGCTGCAGAGGGCATACGCGACTTCAGACAGTCTGGTGTAATAATCGGGCGGCTGCCTTGACATATCTGTAAAGCCCAACGCATGAAATCCCCATTCAACAGATACCTTTATGCTGGGTTCTTCCTTTTGGGAGTTTACCAGGCCATCTTCCAGAGCGATTACCTGCAGGCCGCCGCTTCCTTGGGTATCGGGCTGGCGTTCGATCCCTTCGATACCGAACAGACATGGAAGGACAGGCCCAGTTGGCAGAAGGCGGTGCTGATCGTGCATCTGGCCCTTACAGCGGCCATGTTGGGTTTTGGCATCGGTTTGCAGGATAGATAGGCATGTAATGCACAAGTTCGTATCAACAAGCTTGGATTCATACGTATATTCGTACTCATAGTAAGTAAATGGTCCATGCTGTGAACCTACCCAAGACAGGCGGGTTGTCACAGAACGGCCCTCGATGCATACGAAGTCAACAGGGATGCCAGACGGCATCCGACCGTTTAGAATCACGTATATGAGTCATAAACCAAAACATCCACGGAAGATGGAAAAAAAAAGTAGGGAACAGCTATCCAAGGCCTTGCGGACAACCGTTGTCCAGCTCGTCGTCCTGATGCTGTTCTCCTTCACCCTACTGGCAAAGGGTGGCGCCGGCCAGGACCTCCTGGAGAGCAAGGTCACGCTGAAGGCGAAGATGGTCGAACTGTCATCCCTCCTGAACATGATCAGGGATCAGACGGGCGTCCGGTTCATTTTCAGCTCCAAAGCCATACAGACCGACCGCAGGTTGTCTGTCAACAGCAAGGATAAGCGGTTGGCTGATTTCCTGGACGAGTACCTGAAGCCCATGGGCGTGGGGTACAGCCTGGTCAGCGACCAGGTCCTGCTCTTTGCGGTCGCTGAGTCATCCGCGAACGCAAAAGCATCGGGTGCGGTCGGATCCGGGGTGGTTCAGGCGGTGACAATCAACGGGGTCGTGAAGGACCCTGCCGGGGTCGGACTGCCGGGTGCCAGCGTCGTGCTGAAATCGAACGACAAGGTGGGAACCACCACCAATGCCGGCGGGCGTTTCAGTCTGTCCGTGGAGTCACTGCCTGCGACATTGCTGGTCAGCTTCACCGGGTTTCAGACAAAGGAGGTGACGGTCGTCACGGCAGCGGAGACTGTCTCCATTCAGATGGAGGCCGCCGCCTCGAACACCATGAGCGATATCATGGTGGTGGGATATGGTACACAGAAGAAGGCGAACCTCACCGGTGCGGTGGACCAGGTGACGTCGGAAGTCTTTGAGAACCGCGCGCTCACCAATCTCAACCAGGGGTTGGTCGGCGTGCTTCCCAACCTGAACATCAGAATGCTGGACGGTAAGCCGAACCAGTCGCCCGCCTTCAACATCCGGGGTGCGACCTCCATCGGTCAGGGGGGCAACGCCCTCGTACTGATCGATGGCGTGGAAGGCGACCCCAGCGTCATCAACCCGAACGACATCGCCAGCATCTCGATCCTGAAGGACGCCGCCTCGGCTTCCATCTATGGTGCCCGTGGCGCTTTCGGTGTGGTGCTGATCACTACGAAGAACCCGACGAAGGGCAAGACCTCCGTCACCTATTCCGCCAACTACAGCCTCAAGTCCCCCACCGAAACGCCTGACTTCGTCAACGACGCCTACACTTGGGCGAAACGTTTCGTCGATGCCTCCGTCGCTTGGGACGGGCAATTCCCGCAGGCCATCAACAAGACGATGCGGTTCTCTCAGGCATACCTGACAGAATTGGAGCGACGCTCCAGAACCCCCGGTCTGCCGGAGGTGGAGGTCAATCCCGCCACGGGTGAGTATGTGTATTATGCGAGCACGGACTGGTACGGACAACTCTACAAGAAGAGCAACAGTTCGATGGAGCAGAACCTCACCGTGAGCGGCAGCAACCAGAACGCGAGCTTCATGATCACCGGCCGTTATTTCGGCCAGGAGGGTCTGTTCCGGTACAACTCCGACGACTACTCCCTGCTCAACCTGCGTGCCAAGGGCGGCATACAGGTCAACAGGTGGCTGAAGGTCGAGAACAACATGGACGTTTCCAGCCGCAAGTACCATAACCCGCTGAACGTGGGGGAAGGTGGCGGTATCTGGAGGAACATCCACGACGAGGGCCATCCCCTCGCTCCGCTACTGAATCCCGACGGCAGTTTAACGTTCTCATCGGCCTATACCGTCGGCGACTTCTATTACGGCAAGAACGGATTCGACCAGACGCGCAGGATACTCCGCAACCGGACGAACTTCATAGCCGACGTGACCAGGAATTTCCGCATCAAGGGCGATGCCACTTTCCAGACCCTTGACAACGACGAGACCCGGAAGCAGGTGCCTGTGCCGTACAGCATAAAGCCCGGCGAGACCTCCTTTATCGGCACCACCACCAACGACCTGCGCGAGACCCGTCAGAAGACGAACTACCTCGCCACCAACCTCTATGGCGAATTCGAAAAGAACATCGGCAACGACCACGACATCAAGGTGCTGCTCGGATACAACTATGAGCAGTCCACCTTCAACGGGCTGGGCGCGCAGCGCAACGGACTGATCTTCGCCGATGCCACCGACATCAACCTGGCACTGGGACAGACCATTACCACTTCGGGCGGATACGAGCAGTGGGCCATCCTCGGAGGGTTCGGACGGATCAACTACGGTTTCCGGGACAAGTACCTGTTGGAACTGAACGGACGGTACGACGGTTCTTCGAAGTTCCCTTCCGACCAGCGCTACGGCATCTTCCCCTCCGTGTCCGCCGGTTGGAGGGTGTCCAAGGAGGGCTTCTGGAAGGTCTCGCCCCGCGCCGTGACCGACCTGAAGTTCCGGGCATCTTACGGCTCGCTCGGAAACGGAAACATAGCATCCTACTCCTTCCAGGAGCAGTTCGCCATCTCACAGTCCGCCTACATCCTCAGTGGTGTCAGGCCACAGCAGACCAGCCGTCCCACCATCCTTCCCAACGGGTTGACATGGGAGACCTCGACGACCATGAACCTGGGTCTGGACATGGCCTTCCTGTCGAACAGGCTCCGTTTCGTGGGTGATTGGTATGTCCGGAACACGACGGATATGTTCACCGTCGGCGTCACACTGCCCGCCGTATTCGGGGCGACGCCTCCGAGGGGCAACTATGCCGACCTGAAGACCACCGGCTGGGAGGCCACCATCACCTGGGATGACAAATTCAATGTGGGCGGGAAGCCGTTCCGCTACGACCTGAGGATCGCCCTGGCAGACAACCAGTCGGTCATCACGAAGTACAACAACCCTGACAAACGGCTCACCGACTACTATGTGGGGATGCGGCTGGGTCAGATCTGGGGATACAACACGCTCGGATTCTTCACGTCCGCCGACGACATCGCAAAGCATGCCAACCAGAAGATCTTCCTGTCCACCGCCTCCGGCGCCACCTACCCCGGAGACATCAAACTGGAGGACAGGAACAAGGATGGTTTCGTGAACTTCGGCCTCAACACCGCCGACAATCCCGGTGACCGGTACATCATCGGCAATAACCTGCCGCGCTACACCTACGGGGTCAACCTGGGTGCCGAATGGAACAACTTCTTCTTCTCCGCTTTCTTTCAGGGGGTTGGAAAGTGTGACTGGTTCCCCAGTTCGGAGGCGGGTGTCTTCTGGGGTCAGTACAACCGGCCTTACGGCAAGCTGCCGCGTTGGCATCTGGACAACCACTGGACGCCCGAGCGGCCCGATGCGTTGCTGCCGAGGTATGTATCGCGTCTCGCCAACCGGGCGGGCGGCACCCTTCGCGAGGCCCAGACGCGTTACCTTTTCGACATCTCCTACATCAGGCTCAAGAACGTGCAGATGGGATACAACCTTCCGTCCGGCGTCCTGCGCAAGCTGAGGGCTACCAATGCCAGGGTCTTCGTGTCGGCGGAGAACATTTGGACATGGACGCCGCTGTACCGCATCACCCGCGACATAGACCCCGAGAACACAGGGCCCTCGGACCAGCTGTTCACCCCCTCCAACGCCGGGGATGCCTACAACTACCCGATGATGCGGGGTGTCGCTTTCGGTCTGACCATCGGTTTTTAACTTACAAAGAACAGAATCAGTCATGAAAAAAATACATCTGCTGATAGCCACGGCCTTGCTCACCGCCGGTTGTAAGAAACTCGAGCAGGCCCCGCAATCATCCGCTACCAGGGAGACGGTCTTCGGAAGCGTCGATGGTTTGCAGCTCTATTCGAACTCCTTCTATAACATCCTGCCCACGGCCACCTCCGTGTACACGGCCGACAACCTGTCCGACTACGCGGCCAGGCGCGATGTACCGCGCTTCGTGCAGCAGGGCGCCTACCTTCCCACACTCAGCGATAACACTTCCGCATCCGCCTACGACCTCGTGGCGCACGGAACGGATTGGAACTGGGGATGGGGCGCCTTGAGGAATGTCAACTACTTCATCGTCATTCTGAGGACCTCGCCCCTGCCTGCGGATGTCAAGAACAACTACATGGGCATCGCGCGGTTCTTCCGCGCCATGTTCTACTTCGAAAAGGTGAAGCGCTACGGCGACGTGCCCTGGATCGGGAAGCCCCTCGATGTCAACGACCTCGAGCTCACCAAGCCAAGGGACTCCAGGACGCTGGTGATGGACTCCGTGTTGGCCGACCTCGACTTCGCCGCGGAGAACATCAAACTGGCGAACGACCCCACCCGCAGCCGGGTCACCAAGTGGGTCGCCTATGCCTTCAAGTCCAGGGTCTGCCTCTTCGAGGGCACTTTCCGGAAGTATCATACCAGCCTGAACCTCGTGGGATCCGCCGCTGCCTGGCTGAACCAGGCGGCCGTCGCGGCCAAGAAGGTGATGGATGAGGGTGGCTTCAGGCTCTTCGAAGGCGCCGGCGTCACCGGATCCTATCGCAACGTCTTCACCAGCATCGCCCCCAACACCACGGAAGTCCTGATGGCCTCCGTGTCGGACGTGTCGCTGGGTGTCCTGCATCCCGCGAACTGGTACTACACCAGTTCGACGACCGGCGTGCGGTTGAGTTTCATCCGCAGCTTCATCCATACCTACCTCAACATCAACGGAACGCCCTTCACGGACAGGGCCGGCTACGACACCCTGCTCTTCAAGGACGAGGTGAAAGGCAGGGACCGCCGTCTGGAGCAGACCATCCGGCTCGGGCCCTACAGGCGCATCAGCGGCACTTCCAACGTGGCGGCCCCTCCCGTGTTCACCTACACCTTCACGGGCTACATGCCCATCAAATGGAGCATGGACGATACCCGGTACGACGCCGGCAACCTCAACGACAATGCGGTGCCCCTCTTCCGATATGCGGAAGTGCTCCTCAATTTCGCAGAGGCGAAGGCAGAGCTCGGCACCCTGACCGATGCCGAGTGGGCACTGACGATCGGCGCCCTGAGGAAGCGTGCAGGCATCACCGGCGGGCTCACTGCGAAGCCCACGAAGGTGGACACGTACCTCCAGCGGACCTATTTCCCCGGGATCAGCGACCCCGTCGTCCTAGAGGTGAGAAGGGATAGGGGCATCGAGCTCTGTCTCGAAGGCTTCCGCTTCTACGACATCGTCCGCTGGCGCAGGGGTGAGTTGATGACCATGGTCTGGAACGGGATGTATGTGCCAAGGCTCAACGTGCCGATGGACCTGAACGAGGACGGCGTCCTCGACGTGGCCTTCTACTTGGTGTTGCCCGCGAACCGGCCCGCCGGTGTCACTTATATCAACGTGGCGCCCACGATCGGCACGGCCGTCAACGCGCAGCGCCTTTCAAGGGGCAATTTCGGGGAAGTCACCTGGCAGGCCAATATCGCTCGCACGTGGACCGACAAGAACTATTATTATCCCATCCCGCAGGTGGATATCAACACGAATACCAAACTGCTGCAGAACCCTGGTTGGTGAACCGGCTCCGCGACTGCGGTTCCATCAACACAGGCGGGTTGTTACAAAACGGCCCTCCATGCATGCGAAGTCAACAGGGATGCCTTCTGGCATCCCTGTTCTTTTTAAGGAATTGAAGGGGGATGGACCATCCCCTACCCGTGCCACCGCCCGCCACCCTTTTTCCGTAATTTCAATAGCCACGCTGCCGGGTCATTCGATGCTCGTGGAGCGGAAGGGTGGGAAGCCGGTCTTCACGCAGGGCAGGGAGCTGCCGTTGCCGACGCTCCGTTGAGCATACATATGATGATGCCTGCCATGCGATATATCATACCCCGAAAGGTCTTGGCCGCGTGCAGGACCATGCTCGCATTCCTTGTATTGATCCTGCTGTTCTCACACAGGCCGGCGAAGCGTCCGCCCAACATCATCCTGATCTTGACGGATGACTTGGGATGGAGTTCGCTCTCTGTCCGGATGGATGACCGCGTCGCGGGCTCGATGAGCGACTTCCACGAGACGCCGCGGATAGAAGCATTTGCGCAGCAGGCACTCCGCTTTTCACGCGGCTATGCGCCCGACCCCATCTGTTCGCCAACGCGACGGAGCCTCCAGTTCGGGCAGTCGTCGATCCGGCAGGGCGATGAGACCTTCGACAGCACGCATACCCCGCGGCGAGGGGTACCCTGGCGGACGATCCCACAGGTATTGAAGGGCATCGACCTGCGTTATCGGGCGGCGCATGTCGGTAAGTGGGACCTGCGCGTCGGGTATCCACCCGAGGCCTACGGCTATGATGAAAGCGATGGCGACACCGGCAATAGCAACGGAAATACCGAGAAGGGCGGCGAGGAGAAATGGACCTCTCACCTGTTGCGTGAGAACCCCAAGCAGACCGACAGCGTGACGGCGCGTGCCATCGATTTCTTGCATCGGCAGGCTGTGGCGGGGAATCCCTTCTATCTGCAGGTCTCACATTATGCGACGCATGTCCACATGGAGACCAGGGCCACGAGCCACGATCGGTTCTCTAAGAAGACCCCCGGCCGTAGGCACGACCAGCCCGCTTGGGCGGGGATGTTGTATGATCTAGATCAAAGCATCGGACGGCTGCTGGACGCGGTAGATAGTTTCGGGCTGACTGGTGAGACTTATGTGTTCCTCATGTCCGACAACGGCGGGGTGGAGTTCATCCCGCCCGTCTCGAAGCGGTTGGAGCATCCGTCGACCTTCAATCGGCCCATGCGCAACCATCCGCTCCGGGGTGGCAAGTGGACGCTCTACGAGGGCGGCATCCGAGTGCCCTTCCTGGTGCGAGGTCCGGATATATCTCCCGGTCAGAGCGATGTGCCGGTGATCGGATGGGACATTTTGCCAACCCTCACCTCGCTGGCCGGTGGTCGTGCGGATGCGCTCCGAGACATCGACGGCGTGGATCTGAAGGGAATGTTCATGGGGCGTTCCCAGGCTGTTGTACGTCCCAAGGGTTCGCCCCTCTGTTTCCACCGCTACCACAACGGATATCCGCACTCCGCGATCCTCAGCGGGCGGTATAAGTTGATCATCTTCTGGAAGACGGGGAAGCGGGAGTTGTACGATCTGGAGTTGGATCCGGGTGAGCTTACCGATATCTCTGAGGATAGTCAGGAGCGAGTGCGGGCACTGGAGGCGGAGTTGAAGGCCTACATGGATCGTGTGCATCCGGGTATGCGGGCGCGGTATGCGTTACCATAGAATAGCGCGAGGAATCGTCACTGGAGAGATCGAACCTTCGAGGCAATGGGTTCAGACGACCCGCCGCAACAAAGGATAGGGTATCCATTGCAGGAGCCATGCCACCAGGACCCAACGTCGGGTGACAAAGGCGACGCGGCGTTTCCGTTGGATGGCATCGGCTATCTGGGTGGCGGCCTTTTCGGGTGTTGACATCCAGAACATGCGCATTCCCTTCGCCATGTCGGTGTCCACGAATCCCGGCCGGATGTCGGTGACATGGATAGGCAGCCGGGTTTTGTCGGCATTGAGCCGCAGCCCTTCGAGGTAGTTGGCTTGATAGGCTTTGGTGGCGTTGTAAGAGGGGGCATGGCCGTTGCCCCGCAGGCTGGCGATGGAGCTGATGTTGACGAGATGTCCGTGGCCCTGGGACTGAAAACGCCGCATCGCCCAGTCGGCGATGCAGGTAAAGCCCAGGATGTTGGTGCGGATGACGTCGTGTTCCTTTTGGAAGTCGAGTGTCCGGTTCGGGATGCCGATGCCGGCGGAGATGACCATTAGGTCGATGCAGCCCATCTCGGTGGTCAGTGCCTCGCAGGCGGACTCGAGGCTTTCAATGTCCTGTACGTCCATGCGGAGGGTAAATACCTTGTCGGGGTTTAGTATGCGGAGCGACTCCAACAGGTCGGTCCTGCGGCCGGTGACGCCCACTCGATATCCTTTCCCGACCAGGATCTCCGCGAGAGAACGGCCGATGCCGCTGCTGGCACCGATGATGATGGCATTTTGCATGGGTAAAGGTATCGTAAAGTTCGGGGCGACGTAGAATTCGAACCCCAGCGGGTCGTCTTATTATGGGACTATGAACGGTTTGCTAATCTCATCTGGGGTCTTACATTTTTAGTTTGAAAAATCAAGAATATTCTATATTGGAATTAGAGAAGGTAATATTTTCGAATGCTAGGTTAGCACGACAGATGTCGGTGAGTTCTATATTTAGAAGGAGCTATGCGAAGAGAATCTGTACCCAGGCAATTAGAAGTCCCACTTTCGGAACTAATTCATTTGTGTAATTCATCATCACATGGAAAGACAAGAACAATTTCTAAGCGTCAGTGAAGTCGACAAGAAAACAATCATTTCCGCCATTGATGACCCCAAGGAGTTGGAGGCCCTCTACCGCCGAGATCGCCGTGCTTTCCGAAAAGCCTTTGAAGATGCTTACCCGCAGGTGCAGGGAGCGCCGCTGGCAGAGGCCTGGCAGGAGCGGCTGAGGCCCGACCACGAGGCGGCCTTCTCGCTGCAGCGGTCCGACTGGACCTTCCTGGCCATTGCCGTGGCCCTGGCAGGAACCATCCTGAAACTTCCAACGCTGTTGCAGGTGGAAGATGGGGACTTCTATTCCCGCAACCTCTCCTTCTCGGTGTTGCCCCTGTTGGCAGCTTATTTTGCCTGGAAGCACGACATGGGGTGGAGGGAACGGCTTTGGCTCTTTGTACCGGTCGTCCTGGCTGCTGTGCACATCAACCTGCTGCCGAAGGATCTCAGCAGCGACACCCTCGCGCTGGCCTGCATCCACCTGCCGCTACTGCTCTGGGGACTCCTGGGCTTCGCCTTTGGAGGGAAGCCTTTCGGCGCCCTGAAGCCAAGGGTGTCCTATCTGCGCTTCAACGGCGACCTCCTCGTGATGTCGGCCGTGTTGGCCATCGCCTCTGCCCTATTCACCGCCATCACCATCGGACTCTTCTCTCTTATCGGCGTCGACATCAGCAGTTTCTATGGCAAGTGGGTGATCGTATACGGCGGTCCGGGCATCCCCATCCTAGCGACCCTGCTCGTGCGCAACAACCCGCAGCTGGTGGGTCGTGTGTCGCCCATCGTCGCACGCATCTTCACACCGCTGGTGGGGTTGATGCTGCTGGCCTTCCTGATCGCCATGGGGGCCCAGGGGAAGGATCCGTATCGCGACCGTGATTTCCTGCTTATCTTCAACATCCTGCTGATCGGGGTGATGGCCATCGTGTTGTTCTCCGTCGGGGAAGTGATGCGGACGTCCACAAGTCGCTTCAACCTCTGGATGCTGCTGGCGCTCTCTTTCCTAGCTGCGCTGAATAACGCCATAGCCTTGTCCGCCATCGCCTACCGGCTCTTCGAGTTCGGCTGGACACCCAACCGCATTGCGGTATTCGGCGGCAACGTACTGATCATGGGGCATCTCCTCGGTGTCTGCCATGCCCTGCTGCAATGGCTTCGTGGCCAGGCCGGTCAGGATGCAGTGGACCGCGTCATCGGTAGGTACTTGCCGGTCTATGTGGCCTGGACGGCCATCGTGGTCTTCCTGCTGCCCTTTCTGTTCGGATATAAATAACCAACAGTGATACCCTCCGCGTGGCGCAGCCTCGGGTGCCATGCAAGGCGTTGTGCGGGGACATATCCATCATGAGAAGGCAACGTTGGCCGATGTGGTCACGGCCTAGCATCCAAGACGGGGTCAAGCAAGGTGGGGTCACCCCCTCACATCAATCGTTTACACGGCTGAAGCTAGTAACTTGTCGTATCTGAACTCATGCCGCCATCCCACATACGTATGCCATGACAAAAATCTCCCGTCTCCTCGCTGCCCTGCTACTGCCCCTGCTCTCCACCCATCTAGCCTCCGCGCAATCCCCTGCCCGCGTGAAGGAATACCCCCGCGTGTTCAAGACCTATCCCTTTTCCGACCCCGACCCCATCCCGTCACAGACAGCCATCTATCCGTATTTCCGGTACGATGGCTTCACCGACCAACCGGAGGAGCGCACCTGGAAGGTGGTGGAGTTGGAGAACGACTATATCCGGCTGCTGATCCTCCCCGAGGTGGGTGGTAAGATCTGGACGGCCATCGACAAGACGACCGGGCAGCCATTTATCTATTACAACTCAGTGGTGAAATTCCGCGACATCGCCATGAGAGGACCCTGGACCAGCGGAGGTCTCGAGCCGAACTACGGCATCATCGGCCATACACCCAACTGTGCCACCCCGGTCGACTACCGGACACGCCTGAACGAAGACGGGAGTGCCAGCTGCTTTGTCGGGGTCCTCGATCTCCTCACGCGCACGCGCTGGCAGATAGAAGTTCGTCTGCCTAAGGATAGGGCCTGGTTTTCCACCGGCTCGATATGGAGTAACCCCATGAGCATTGAGCAGCCCTACTACCACTGGATGAACCTCGGCATCCGCACCAAGGGCGACCTTGAGTACATCTTCCCCGGCACGGCCTATATTGGCCATGATGGGGAGCATGCCTCCTGGCCTGTCAATCCTTCCAACGGGAAACACATCAACTTCTACGAGCAGAACGACTTTGGCTCCTACAAGTCGTATCATGTCATCGGTAGCCATACCGACTTCTTTGGTGTCTACTGGCATGCCGACCGCAACGGCATGGTACGCTATGCACCCTATGGAGACAAGGCCGGTAAGAAGATCTGGATATGGGGCCTCTCCCGGCAGGGCATGATCTGGGAGCGCATGCTGACCGACACAGACGGGCAGTATTCCGAGATCCAGTCGGGCCGACTCTTCAACCAGAATACCTCAAACAGCACCGTCACACCTTTCAAACACCTGGGATTCCCGGCACATGCCACCGACCAGTGGACGGAGTACTGGTACCCGGTGAACCGAATGCGTGGCATGCTCGTCGCCAATGAATGGGCCGCGCTGAACCTGCGGGTCGAAGACGGCTGGGCCAAGTGGTATTGCTCACCGGCGGCCACTTTCACCGACAGCCTGCGTGTGACGGTAGGTGGCAGGACGGTGGTGCGCCGCCTCGAGGCGCGCCCCTTACAGACGCTGTCGGACTCATTCCGGGTCGATGGAAGTCCTTTGAACCGCTCCATCTCGATTACCGGCCGCGGGCTATACTGGTCTTCGGCGGGCGATGAGCATCTGTCGCGCCCCCTGGAGACGCCGTCCGGCTTCAACTGGAGTGCTGCAGAGGGCTTGGCGCTCAAGGGCCGGGAGCAGATGGAGCAGCGTCAGTTCCGCGAGGCACAGCAGAGCCTGGAGGCGTCGTTGCAAAAAGATTCTTTGTGTATATCGGCCCTGGTGGCTATGTCAGAACTCTCGCTTCGCAACGGAGACCCGGCGGCGGCCTTTGCCTTTGCCCGACGGGGGCTTTCGGTGGATGCCCATGATGGCGCTGCCAACTACCACTATGGCCTAGCGGCTGCCCGCCTCGGGCGCGAGGCCGACGCCCTAGACGGCTTTGGCATCGCCAGCCTGCAGGGATCCTTCCGGACGCCTGCGCATGTCGAGATGGCCAGATGGCATGCCCTGCAGGGCCGTTGGGAGAAAGTCGTAGCGCATGCGGAGCGGGCGCTGGACAGCGACCGCTACAATGTCGTCGCCCAGCAGCTGCGCATCCTGGCCTACCGCCTGCGTGGCGACAGGGCGGCACACCGCAAAGCTCTGGAAGAACTGGAGCGTCGGCTGCCGCTGCATCCTTTCCTGGATTGGGAGCGTGCCTATGGCCAAGGGTCCATGCCGTCCAGCGTCTCTGTTATCCGTCAGCAGAACGAGTTACCCTGGGAGGGCCTCCTGGAGCTGGCCTCTTTCTACCTCTCTGCTGGTATGGAGGCCGACGGCAAGGCACTGCTGGCAGGCCTGCCCTCCCATCCGCTGGCGCTGTATTGGAGGGCCTGGCTGGAGCGTTCGGATCCCATCCGGTCGAAGCAATTGCTGGAGCAGGCAGACCTGCAGCCCGTCGGACAGGCTTTCCCCTTCCGCGAGGAGATGCTGCCGGTGCTGCGCTGGGCCGTGCAGGTAAGTAGCCACTGGCGACCTACCTACCACCTCGCCTTGCTGCTGTACCACAAAAACCAGCGGCGGGAGGCCATCGATCTTGTCCAAAGCTTGACCGATCGGCCGGACGAGCCTTCCTTCTACGCCCTGCGGGCACTTTGGAGGGGTAAGGGCGACGAGGCAGTGCTCGACCTCCGCAAGGCCATCTCGTTGGATCCTGCCGCATGGCGCTACTCAAAGTTGTTGGCACAGCTGCACATCCGCCGTGGAGAGGCCGACCGTTCTCTGTCGGTCGCATATGGCTATGTACAGACACATGGGCAGGGCCATTCCGCCGTGATGGACATGCTCCTCGCCAAGTCGCTGCTGCTGACCGGACAGTTCTCCCAAGCCGACACCCTCCTGTCGCGCATGCGCATCATCCCATTTGAAGGGTCCACGGAAGGGCGCGACCTGTATTGGGAGGCCAAGATGATGATGGCGGTGGAGGCCTATGCGCGCAAAGACGACCGCCTTGCCCTCCGCTATATCCAGTCGGCTGCCGAATGGCCGGAGCATCTGGGGGTCGGAAAGCCCTATGACGCGGACATCGACAGGCGGCTGGAGCGATACCTGGAATATCTCTGCTGGACGCGCCTGGGCCTTCACGCCGAGGCGGAGGGCGCCCTGGACGCCATCCTCGCCTACGACCCCAACCCATCCAACCACAAAGACTTCAAGCCGGCCAATCATTGGGTGACGCGATGGGCGATGGAGGCCAGGGGCCAGGGCTCCCGGTGGGAGGAGTGGATGCAGTCGCAGGAGAAGTCCTTCCCCCAACAGGCCGAAGCCTTTGCCCAGCTGCGGCGGCAGGCGGCAGGCGCCTCCTGGGAGGGTGCCGGGCAGGATGCGCGGATCCGCGTCATCAGAGCTTTGCAGCCACTGCGGCCCAGCCCCTTCCCGGGCACCCTGGTGGGGCTGGCAGCCCTGGCGGCGGCGATCCTGCTGGGGTGGTGGCGGCGGCGGCGAGGCAAGCCTTCCGAGCGTCTTTCGTGAAAATATCTGCTGCCAGGCGTGTATTTCCGATTTCCCGACCATAGCACATAGGTTACATTGCGGGGCGGTATGTTCGATGTCCGAAATGCAGCACCCACAAAACAGGAGACGATGATCCGGAGGAGAGAGTATGCCTATTTCAAGTCAGTAGGGCCTTTGAGGTATCTGTTGACAGATGCGCAGGGCCGCGAGCGGCTGGGCTTGTATCAATACAGCCAGGATGCGTCGATGGCACTGATCGGCGACTGCTACGGTGCCAAGGTCGTCTTCTGGCCGACCTTGAAAGAGATAGAAGACATCATCGAAGAACGCGTGGAACTGTCGCAGGTACTGCGGCAGGCGCGTTGGACGACGATTGGATTGGATGCGCCGGGTCTGGTTGACAGGTTGTTGTGCCGGCTCTGGCTGTTCCGCGAGGCGGGCGGGATGATCGGAAGGCTGCCACGGCTGATGCCCTATCTCAATCTCTTCTACGTGTTCCGTCAGTTCAGGATGGTCGCAGAGAGACCATGACGGATGGCATCCCTGCTATATGTAAAGCCCACACCTTCGGCAGCCCCGTCCCCTTACAAAAAACCATCGCATGAAGCAGAAATGGATGACCGGGCTTTCCTGGTTCATGGCCCTGATGCTATTGAACAGCGGGCTGAACTAGTTCTTTCAATACATGCCTGTCCCGGAGGGTCTTCCAGAGTCCCTTGTACGGGACAATGCCGCGTTTCTGGAGATCGCCTGGCTGATGCCGCTGGTGGGCGCGGCCGAGGTTATGGGTGCCCTGCTGCTGCTCATGCAGCGTACCCGGGCGCTGGGGGGCCATCGTCGTCTTCCCGGTGATGGTGGGCGTCCTGTTGACGCATGTGTTCGTCTATCCCGCTGGCCTGCCCATCGCCTTGATCGCCTGGGCCGTTCTGGGTTGGATTCTTTACGAGCACCGGGAGCAATACCTGCCCATGATCCGTTGAAGGAAGGGCTAGTCTTCTGCCAGCACGATGATGCGGTCTTCGGGCGCAAAGGAGACACGTTCCGACTTCACCGGGTTGGAGACGATGCCATAGGCTTTGCCGGCATCTTCGCTGTAGCGGAGCAGGCGGTAGCCGATGGCGGTCTCACCCTTACGGGCGGCCGCTTCGAGGAGGGTGTGGAAGTCCATGTCGACGTCCGTCTTCACGTATTGACCGATGGGTCGGATATAGACTTCAGAGCCCTGGTCGCTGAACAGGGTGTCGAACACCTGGGCGAGGTCGCGGTTCTCGCTGATTTGGGCGATGAGCAGGGCCACCATGTTGTCGCTGACGATGAAGTCGTCGGCCTTGGCAACTTCTGCCAGGGAGCGGTTTCGCACGTCGCGCATCTCACTCACGATGCTGAGGTCTTTTTGATTCAGTTCGGCATAGTTGCGGAGGTGAAGCAGCGCGATGAGGATACGCGCATCAGCCTCCTGCACCGGCATGTCGGGGTCGCAGAGCAGGATGATATGGTCGAACAGGTCGGGCCGGGCAGCTTCGATGACGCGCCGCGTGGTGATATCGGCCTGCCTCCATTCGAGTGAGGTGTGTTCAACTTGGGCGGCCAGTTCTGTCCTTTCGGCTTCAGGGACTTCATGGTCGCAAATGACGAGCAGGGAGGAGCCTGCCGCGACATAGTTATCTAGTTCACGGATGATGCTGACTCCTTTTTCGTTCCAGCCCATGAGGAGGGTTTTTTCGGGCCGGGTGATTTTTTCATGCTGTCCGACAATGAGCGATGCATCGGATGCGGCGGCCGGCTCTTTATCGGGAATCAGGGTGTCATCATCTTGCGTGATGGCGATGACCTTGTCGCCTTCCTGGAACAGATGGTCCATGGGCGGGTTGATGAGTGTGCGCCCGTCGGCCTTTCGGATACCCATGACGGTGGAGTCGTTGTAGGCGGATATGATGTGCCGGTACGTCTTCCCGACCAGTGAGGCTTCTTCGGACATGTAGATCTCCGACCTTTCGAAATCGAGCAGCTCGGAGTAGAGCACGGAGAGGCCCGACTGCCGGCAGGTCTGGGCGGTGACTTTGGAGATGATGTCGGGGGCGGGCAGCACGCAGAGCTCATCGCCTCCGACGAGTTCGGCGGCTTCGAGGTTGCGGGTGTCCCGTAGTTCGGCGACGATGTGGAAGGGCTCTTTCCTCCTCTCGGGGTTGTTGGTGATGGCGAGGATGGATTTGATCGTCCAGGTGTCTGGAAATGCGGAGTCTTCCGGGGACAGGATGATGATCGACTTGGCCTCGTTCATGCTGATGAGCCGGAGGTCGTCCATGTCGATGGGGCTGCCTGTCCGGCAGATGATGCGGGTGTTGCCGGTATCGGACACTTTCTGGCGAATCTCATCTTCCATGTCCACCTTGTCCTTGTCGGCCATGACGACGATGCGGGGCCGGCGCTGGTTGGCATTGGCGACCACCAGCTCGGAGATGACACGAAAAATCTTCGGGCTCCACCCGAGGATGACGGTGTGCCCCGACTCGATGACGATCGACTTGCCCTTGCGGAGCTCTTCGATGGCGCCTTCAAAGCCGGCGCCGATGGAGCCTATGAGGGTGGCTACGATGAAGATGCCACCGATGGTGACGAAGAGGGTGACGATGCGGAGCATCCAGCCGGCATCATCGGCCATATTGCCCGCGTCGAGGGTGCGCATGAGGCTGTTCCACAATCCTTCCCAGAAGCCCCAGGATGTCGGTTCATCAGGAGCGGCGGGGATGTCGAACACGTGGATGAGGGTGGCTGCCAGCAGGATGATGAGCAGCGAGAGGACAGCCAGCCAGGCGATGACGGCACCGGTGCCGGTAGCCAGTGTGTTCTCGAAGCGGTAGTGCAGGCGTTGGCGGAGGGTAAACTTTTGCATGGTGAAATCCTCGACGCGGAAGATACATATTCGTGCCTCATCCTGCAATCCTTCCATGGATCTTTACGCCTGACGGCCATTCCTTACATTTGAAAAAAGGGATCATGCCATCAGAAGCGCTGCGCCGGGAGATGTTGCCGGAAGGCCCGGAGGGGCTCTCAGAACCCCTCAAAGCCCTCTGGCATGAGGCGGCCGGGGACTGGGAGGAAGCACATCGAATCGTACAGGATATGCCCGGGAGGGACGCGGCCTGGATTCATGCCTACCTGCACCGGAAGGAAGGGGATGTCGGGAATGCGGACTACTGGTATGCGCGTGCCGGTCGCAGCCGCCCTGCCCAGACCCTCGAGGAGGAATGGGCAGCGCTGGTTGCAACATTGCGTGGATGATCCCATTGCTCCTGCGCCTTCAAACCCTGGGGGATCCCTTCCCGCTATGATTTAACTTCCCAGCTCACAAGTCATTCGCCACAAACCCACCGCATGAAACAGATGCTTCCATTCCTCGCCTTCCTTTTGCTTGGCAGCGGCCAGGCGCAGCAGCGCAACACCGCCCTCGTCAACATCAGCACAACAACCCATAACAACCCCGGTGGCGGGGCCACGATCGGTCGCAACGACAGCATGCCGAGGAAGTCTTCTTCCGACATCCCCTTCCAGCCCGACCATACGGTCGTCACGGAACATGAGGTCACCATCCGGGGCGTGCGTGTGCCCTATCGCGCGACGGCGGGCATGCAGCCCGTCTGGGATGCAGAGGGCCGTGCACAGGCAGGCGTCTTCTTCACCTACTATGAGCGCAGCGATGTGAAGGACCGCGCCCCGAGGCCGTTGCTCATCTCCTTCAACGGAGGCCCCGGCACCTCTTCCCTCTGGATGGAACTCGGCTATACGGGCCCGCGCATCGTGCACATCGATGATGAGGGCTATCCCCTGCAGCCCTATGGTCTGAAAGACAACCCCCACTCGGTGCTCGACGTGGCTGACATCGTCTTCGTGGATCCCGTCAACACGGGCTATTCGAGGCCTGTGAGCCGCGACATCCCGACGAGCCGCTTTTTCGGAGTGAACGCCGACATCAAGTACCTGGCCGAATGGATCAACACCTTCGTGACGCGTATGTCGCGCTGGGCCTCTCCCAAATACCTGATCGGCGAGAGTTACGGCACGGGCCGCGTGTCGGGCCTGGCGCTGGAGCTGCAGCAGAGCCACTGGATGTTCGTCAACGGCGTCATCCTCGTCTCACCCACCACGCTCGGCATCGAGCGCGCAGGCCCGCTGGCATCTGCGCTGAAGTTGCCCTACATGGCCGCCACAGCCTGGTACCACAAGGCCCTGCCGGCCGACCTGCAGGCGAAGGACCTGACCGACATGCTGCCCGAAGTGGAGGCCTTCACGGTGGACGAGCTCGTCCCGGCCCTCTCGAAGGGCGGCTTCCTCGAACCCGAGAAGCGCAAGGCCGTCGCCAGCCGGATGGCGCGCTATGCCGGCCTCAGCGAGAAGGCCGTCCTGCAGAACAACCTCGACCTGCCGCTCGGCTTCTTCTGGAAGGAGCTGCTGCGCGACAAGGGCTACACCGTGGGCCGCCTTGACTCGCGCTACAAAGGCCTCGACCGCCGCGATGCCGGCGACCAGCCCGACTTCAACGCCGAGATCATCTCCTGGGAGCATTCCTTCACCCCGGCCATCAACATCTACCTGCGCGACGAACTGAAGTATAAGACCGACCTCAAGTACTACGTCTTCGGACCCGTGCAGCCCTGGGACCGGACGAACGACCGTACGGGAGAGAACCTGCGTCAGGCCATGGCGCAGAACCCCTATCTGCATGTACTCATCCAGTCGGGGTATTACGACGGCGCCTGCGACTACTTCAACGCCAAGTACAGCATGTGGCAGCTCGATCCATCTGGGAAGCTGAAAGACCGCCTCTCCTGGGAGGGATATCGGAGCGGGCACATGATGTACCTGCGCCGGCCCGACCTGGAGTCCAGCAACGAGAGCCTTCGGCGTTTCATCCAGAAGTCGTTGCCTGCCCCCGGAAAGCCGGCCAAGTATTGAACCTGAGGGCGGCTTCGCGCTAAAACGTGCTGAAAACAATGCTTATGTCAGCAGCAAATGGCATGGACATCGTGAACCTTTCCATGGCCACTTCCGAGGCCGACTATGGCATCGCCGCCAGCCTCTTTCGGGAATATGCCGCTTGCCTGGGCGTCGACCTCTGCTTCCAGGGTTTCGAGCGCGAGTTGCAGAACCTCGCGCAGGTCTATGGGCTGCCGCGCGGGGTGCTGCTGCTCGCACGCGTGGGTGAGGACCCGGCAGGATGCGCCGCCATCCGTCCCCTGGCGGAGGATGTCTGCGAACTGAAGCGGATGTATGTCCGGCCCGCCCACCGCGGACAGGCGATTGGCCAACGGATGCTGGACGAACTATTTTCCACGGCCTGCGAGTTGGGCTACCGAAAGATGCGGCTTGACACCTTGACGCATCTCACCACCGCCTTGTCACTCTACCGCCGCAACGGTTTCACCGAATGCGGCCCCTACTACCGAAATTCGACGCCCGGGGTTGTTTACATGGAGCGCGACATCTGAAGGGTATGGAAGAAGGAACCCTATCCGATCGAGATGTCGATGCTGCATCGAAAACATGTCCGATGCCTCCGTTGCCCGCTGAAGTGATTTCAACGAAGCCGCCCGTCCTGATCATTTCCATTGATACCCTTTCCGATGCATTCCATGTCCGTTGTATCCATTTTTGAGCGCACTGTGCGATTGGGTCGATCCTCGATCTCTCTGTTTTGCTGCTGCCTGTCCCTGACGGTCTTCGGGCAGGCCGGCAAAAGATCGGCCTTTGCCCATCCGCATATCCTCGTGGGACCGGGCGACAGGACGGCGGTGCTGGAAAAGATCCGCACGCAGTCGTGGGCGAAACGCGCCTACGAGTCGTTGCGTCGCCAAGTGGAGCCCCATGTGGCAAGGCATCGCAACGACCCTGAATGGATCCTCAGTCGCTATCTGATGAACCGCGTACCGGGCCGGCGCTACACGCGCGCCATCTCCGATGCCGAGGGCACTGCCATGGTCGGCTTCGCCGGTGATGCACCCTTCCCGACCGTGCGCGTGAGCACGCATAAGCGCGGACCCGTGGCACCCGACGGTCATGGCTACCGGATGCCCTCGCTCGAGGAGATGGTTCCCTACGACACGTCGCGGACCATGCTGCTACAACGGGAGACGGACCCCGGCATCCGCGAGCGTGTGGACCCCGGCGCGATGATCGACCGCTTCAACGGCCGCATCAACGACCTCGCCCTCGACGCTGCCATCGTGTACTGGCTCACGGGCGACGAGTCCTACGCGCGCTTCTCCGCCGACATCCTCTCTCAATGGGCCCGCGGCGCCTATCACCAGCAGCCCGTCGAGGGGCCCTGCCGCACCGGCTTCCTCTCGATACAGTCCATCGGCGACGGTGCCTACGAGCCCATGCCCCTGATCTACGACTTCCTCTACGACTGGATGCGCCGCCGCGGGTACGAGACCCGATGGTACGAGCCCGTCTTCCAGCGCATCGCCTGGACGATGACGCACCGCGGCTTCTGGGATAACAATTGGTTCGCCGCGCAGACACCGCTGATGGTGTTCGCCACGCTGTCGATCGAAGACCGGACCGAGCGAGCCCGCTACGTGGATCATTTCATGAGCCGCGACACCCTGAGCGGCGGATGTGGACACCTCTCCATGCCCTCGCTGCTGGCGCGTCACTTCACGCCCGATGGTCATTGGAAGGAGCCGGGTGGCTACCACAACTTCCCCGTCAGCAGCCTGCTGCAGGCCTCGCTGACGATGGAACGCAACGGCCATGACGTCTTCCGTCGCTATCCCGCGCTGTTCCAGGCCTCGCATGCCATGCTGAAATACTCCTTCCCCGATCTGCGCGCCCCCTCCATCGGCGACACAGGTCCCACCTCGCAGAGCCCCGAGTGCCTCGAGATCGGACTCCTCTTCGCGAAGCGCTACGACACCGCCGTATACGGACAACTGGCCACTTCGCTCCGGGTACTGATGGACAAAAATGGTTATGACCGGTCGAAGAGCGGCTTCCTGGGACTGCTCTGTTTCCTGCCCGACGTGTCCACCAACGCGCCAAGGCCCTATGAATGGCCCCGCAGCGGAACACTTGACTTCGCCAAGTGCTACCTCCAGCGCAACGGCACTGAACGCATGCATGGACTCATGTATGCCGTGCAGGGAGCTTCCTACAACCACAACCACGCCAACGGCATGGCCGTGGAACTCTACGGGATGGGCCGCGTGATGGCGCCCGATCCCGGCAAGGGCATCACCTACGAAGCCCCGATGCATGTGGACTATTACGCCCAATGGGCGGCGCATAACACGGTCGTCGCGGGCAGTCGCTCCACTTCCGTCCCACCCGTGAAGGGCGGCGGCGGCACCAAGCGCATCGGCGAGATCGCACTGGCCGCGATGGAGCCCATGCCGGAGAAGCCTGCCGTGTCGGAATGGGTGTCGTTCACCGACACGCGGTACACCGATATCTCCACGAAGGCGCGTCAGCAGCGGACCCTGGCCATCGTACGTACGACTGACACCACGGGGTATTATGTCGACATCTATCGGTCCGACCACCCCGCCAGCAACGAGTACGTGTACCACAACGTGGGGGAGGGGTCGGAGTTGAGGAAGATGGACGGGTCAGCCATGTCTTCGATCTCCTCTTCCATCCCCCTGCATGCGGACCCCTACGACCCGCCCGGTCTTCGCATGATCGACACCGTTAGAAAGGCCGATGCCGCATCGGGCATCGTCGTCTTCCGTGCGGGCGAGGGCCGTTTGCGGGCGCTCTACGCGCCGGAGAAGGGTCGGACGCTGTTCAGCGGCATGGCGCCGCCCACGAAGACGACTTCTGCCGAGTACCGCGAACGACGTACCCCTGTACTCGTCTGGCGGCAGGAAGGCGAGGCCTGGTCGCGACCCTTCGTGGCTGTGTACGAGCCGCACGGGGCCGCTTCCGGTCATTCGGTGGACTCCATCCGTCTCGTATCCCCATCCTCCTCCGCCCATCGCTTCTCGGCTGTCGAGGTCCTCGGCAACGCCCGTTCGGGTCATGCCCGGCAGATGGTGCTGCAGTCCACCGATGCGGACAGTAGCTATGCCGCTGATGACTGGTCGTTCCGCGGGCATTTCGGCCTGATCGGCTGGCGGGCCGACACGCTGCATTACCTATACCTCGGACAGGGTTGGGAGATCGGCTGGGGACCATATCGCTTAACCGTCCCCGTGGGTGTCGGCAATGCATCGATGGAGGTCGTGGGCGGCGGACTGCGGATCACCTGCCCACAGGAGACCGTGCTCTCAGTGACGGGCTTTCAGGGGGGCAGTCTGCGTGCCGAGGGTGCTGCCGTGGCGCTGAAGGTGTCGGTGGATGGCGACGGCGCGCATATCACATTGCCGGCGGTGCGCGGGCTGGTGCTGTACATCGGCGGCTGAGCAATGGACCACCCGGTCCGGTGGTGGAGATGCAGGCCTCAGAAATATCTGAGGATGGCATCCGCTACCAGCTGGTGTCCCTTCCCGTTGGGATGATTCACCTGCGACATGTGATCGGCTATCTTCCCGCCGGATGCGGATATGTTTTGGAAAAGCCTGTAACTGTCCACGATCCCCACTTGGTGCGTGTCGGCCAGGCGGTCTATCTGGTCGCAGAGTTGTTGCAGCAGCGAGGTCTTGTCCGTGATGTCGATCCGTTGGTCGGGCGTGGCCGTCATCAGGATGACCTTCACATTCTGCTGCAGTGCGGCAAGGATCATCTGCGTCCACGCTTCCCGAGCGGCTTCCAGTCCGATGCGTGGGTCGTTCAGGGCGTAGTCGATGAATAGCACGTCGGGTCGATGGCAGAGGACCTGGTGGGTGAACCTGGCCGCGCCCTGTCTGGAGTCCTCTCCACCGATCGCGGTGACGATGGAGTTGACGACGGCATGCGGGTATCTGTCCTTCAGTCCCTTCAGTACAAGGAACGGGTAGGCTTCCAACATATTCACCACCGGCGTCTTGAAATAACCCGCGGGTACGGAGTGTCCATGGAAGACCAGATTGACGAGGCGGTTCTGCGGCCACTGCTTTTCGAGTTCCTGTCGGATTGCTGACAGGTATCCATCGGGTTGTGGCTGTACTTCAGATACGCCATCGATGTTGAGATCCGTTTGGTTGGACGGTTGGAAAGCCTGTCCTGCGAAGGGGATGGACAATCCGCCGAAGGCGGAGCGGATGAAGGTTCTGCGGGATGCCTTTCCCATGTCAGTTCAATTTAAAATGGTTCCATGGCATTTACCGTGTACACTGAATTCCGATGGAGCCATCCATGGGAGTGCACGATGTGGCATGAATCAAGTCTCACCTAAGATATTTCTCTCCTTCCAGGCGCTTGGCAACATCCTATAGTGCTTTGGAGGGTTTATGGGGAGCTCGACAAGAATCGTTACATTCATCAGGAAAGATGATTTCGAATTGAAATATTTTTTGTCTCACGTTTTGAGAAAACCCTTTGGAAAGATATGAAACCGATCAGCCATTCAATCAAAGGCAACATCATGTCACATGCCAGGATGCTCCTTTACACTTGGTGTCTGCTACCCATGCTGGCCGGTGCCCAGTCGGAGACGAAAGGCCTCCGAAAGGCCAGGAGATCGGTGCCATCGACGTCTGAAAATGTTGGCCAGCCCAGCCGACCCAACATCGTCTTCATCCTGGCCGACGACCTTGGCGTCGGCGAGGTGGGGGCCTATGGCTCCGACCGCAACCGGACGCCCGTCATCGACCGGATGGCGCGGCAGGGCATCCGCTTCACCCACGGCTTTACCGCGCCGCTCTGCGGTCCCTCGAGGGCGCTGATATTGACGGGCAGGTATGCCTTCCGGACGGGTGCCGTCAACCAGGACATGTGCGGCGACCTGAAGCCCTCCAAAGAGGTCATGATCCCCACCGTGCTTAAGAAAGCAGGATACGTCAGCTCCATGACGGGCAAATGGGGACAGCTGCCCCTGCAGCCCTCCGACTTCGGCTTCGACGACTATCTGAGGTTCAACGGCAGCGGCGTCTATTGGAGCGCAGAGAAGCGCTCGGCCGAGTATTATACTGTCAACGGCTCCGTCCAGAAGTTGGGCAACCGGTACATGCCCGACCTCATGCACGAGCATGCGGTCGAGTGGATATCGAAGCAGCAGGGCAAGCCCTTCTTCCTGTTCTATTCCCTCTCGCATATCCATTCCAGGCTGCAAGCCACACCCGACAGTCGGCCCGACGGGGATGCGTATGCCGAGAACATCGCTTACATGGACAAGCTCGTCGGCAGGCTGCTGGACGCGCTCGACAGCCTCGGACTGAGGAAGAACACACTGGTCGTCTTCATGGGCGACAACGGGACGGCCATCGGGTATGCCCGAAAGGCCACCATCGGAGGCCGGCCTTTGTCTGGCAAGAAGGGCGACATGCTGGAGGGTGGCGGCCTGGTGCCGCTGATCGCTTCCTGGCCCGGCGTGATCGCACCGGAGCAGGTCAGTCACCAACTGATCGACGCGAGCGACCTGCTGCCCACCTTCGCCGAGGTGGCCGGGGCGCCCCTGCCTACTACGAATACGCTCGACGGGCGCAGTTTCCTGCCCCAGCTGAAGGGCCGGCCGGGCGATCCACGTGAATGGGTCTTCTGCGAACTCGGCAACAAATGGTACGTCCGCGATGCGCGATGGAAGTTCAACCGGGAAGGACAGCTCTTCGACATGCGAGGGGCACCCTTCGAGGAAATCCTGGTGCCTGATGTCGCACAGAGCCCGGAGGCCAAGGCCGCCCGGGATCGCCTGCAAGCGGTGCTCGCCCGGCTCGACCCCGCTTCCGGCATCCTCGACAACGGAGATGGCAGCGGACGGCATGCGCGCAAGGCCGGCAGTGGTCCGGCTAAAGAGGATTGAAAAGGTGGGCCATTGTGCCCCTTCCACCAGACGTATATTTATTTTTCCGTTGCATTCGGAGCATCCATCACGCAGCGGAAGCCCACGGGGTAGCGACTGATCTCTTCGGGCAGCAGGTAGTATCTGTGGGAGGTGCGCCACATGGCCCAGTCGTTGAAATGCGAGCCGCCGCGCATCACTTTGTATCGCTCGCCATACTGTTCCATGGGCCTGGGGTTCCCCGGGTAGGGTTTGTACCAGTCATCCGTCCATTCCCAGACGCTGCCGGCCATGTCGTAGCATCCGTAGGGACTGGCGGGCTTGGCGATGGAGCCGCCGCGGGAGTTCTCGGGTCCCCAGGTGACGAAGGATTCTTCGAAGGTGTCGCCCCAGGGGAAGCGGCGGCCGTCGGTGCCGCGGGCGGCCTTCTCCCATTCGCGTTCCGTCGGCAGGCGTTTGCCGGCCCAGCGGGCATAGGCATCGGCCCGGCTCCAGGTGACGATGGCGGCGTTGTCTTCTCGGCCTGCAGGGAATCGGTGAGATGGGTCGAATGCGGCGAACGCGCGATTGCTGACCTCATATGTATCTATATAGAAGGCATTTGTGGAGTCGGTGTGGAGGGGTCGTTCGTCGGGATCGCCTTTATCACTGCCCATGAGGAAAGGTCCGGCGGGCACGTAGACCATACCCGGTGGGGGATGCGTGCCATGTGCCGTCGGCTGGGCGGCTGAGGGGTTGGCCGTGCCGAGGTACAGGAAGAGGACCAGGGCGAATGTCAATCTTGTGCCATGCATCACCAGGTGGGGTCAATGATTCCGTGATACCGCCCGAACCAGTAGTTGCGGATGCGGGCGGCTGATACTTTTTCCTCCTCCGATTCGACGCGAGCGGTGCCGTTGGGACCCGGGATCGCGAAACTCCGTCTCCTCCGTTCGAACCCATCGAGGCTTCGGATATGCCGCATATGGTAAGGCGTAAGGATATCTTCACCGGTGAGCACGCGGTAGGTCATCACGAACCATGGGCTGCTCTCCCACGACAGGTCCATCGACTTCCAATCGTGCCAGTGCCGGTTCAGGTTCATGCGATATTTGTTGCGGAGGGATGGGTCGTCCTCATAGCGGAGCAGCAGATAGAGGGCACGTGCGGCGTGATAGTCGTCGCCCACGTTGCGCCATTCCTCGGGGTATAACATCTTGGAAAGGATCTGATGGTCGTCGTATCGATGTGTCCGGATGAGGTAACGGTAGGCGCTGTCATAGCGAGGCTTGCCGGTCAGTCGGTGGGTCGCCTTGAGCCCCATGAGCATGAGGAGGGAGTTGAGGGGTTGGTGGGGCAGGTCAGGGCACATGTTACCCCAGAGGGTCATCTTCCCGTCGAGGTCGGTCAGTTTGTAGTTGTCGTTGACCACCCTTCCCACGAATCGGTCGATGAGATCGGCAGCGGCCTCTTGATGGGCTGCGTCGGCGCACAGCTCCCAGTACATCGATACGCTTGAGACGATGGAAGTGAACTTGTCGGTGCTGAGGTCGCCCAGCCAGCGGTATCCGGGCAGGGAGCTGGAGGCATGCCATTCAGGGTACCAGAGGGTTTTTTCGTGCCAGAGGGCGGTGTCGGTGCGGTTGAAGCTACGGGCGAAAAGTCCGGGTATGCCGGTGACGCGCTCGAGTCGTTGGATGCCGGCAAAGACACTGTCGGCTAGGTGTCTGTCTGCGGGGTCTTTGGTGGTCGCGTACTTATGGGAGAACGCGACGAGCAGTTCGGAGGTTGCGTCCAGGCAGTCAGCCTGTGGGCCTACGATCGGTCTGTCGAGGCCTGCCGGTGGGAAGATGACATTGTGTATGATGGTTCCCTCGTTCCAGTGGTTGCCGAGGGTTAGTCGTTCACTGATGGCGACTTGTGCCCGAAGGGGTGTGGTCGTATCGGGAAACTCATGGATGGACTGTGCACACAGGGGTATGGAGAGTATGCAGAGGCTGGTACAAACCATCAATGACCGGCAAGACAGTTTGATCTTCATGACGTTCCTTCCATTAAAAATACGAACTCTGGGGTCAGGCACTGATTCGATCTGTGCATCTCAACGACACTTCTCTTCCTGACATGAGACAAGGCAAAGGGCAAGGCATTGATGACCACATGGGAAGATAGGAGAATTTTACTATAGTCTTGTCCTCATATAGTAGACAATCGGCAAAGGCATATATACAAACGGAGGCTTTTGTGTGAAACTAAAAAAACCATGCGGCAGATACTAGCCAACATTTCTCTGGTCGTGACCGATTGCGACGAGGCCATCCGTTACTACACAGGGTTTCTGGGCTTCGAGCTCCTGGAGGATACCATACTCACTGCGGAGAAGCGTTGGGTGCGGGTTTGGCCCCGCGGTGCCGGCGATGGATGCGCGCTGTTGCTGGCAAGGGCTGCCACGCCGGAGCAGGCGGCCGTGGTCGGCCGGCAGTCGGGCAGGTCTTCCTGTTCCTACACACCGACGACTTTGATCGAGACTATGAGGGCTACCGTTCAAAGGGGGTGGCATTCGTCAATACCCCGCGGGACGAACCCTCTGGCCGGGTAGCGGTCTTTGCCGATCTCTATGGCAACCGCTGGGATTTAATCGGTCCTTCTAGGACGGCCGACAGCGGAAGTAGTTCCACTTCAAGGTGAGCGCCGCGGGCATTGGCCTCGGTAACAATCTGAGGGATGCCTTCTACCACGTCCACCGATGGGCTGTGTATATGTCCGGCCAGGATACCCATCACCCGTTCTGAGCGGAAGACGGCGCGGTGGAAGGCCATCGTGGTGTAGGTGTGCCCCTCGCTGCGCCAGGGCTGTCTGCGTTCCAATTGCCAGCTACGGTCGTTCGCTGCTTTCCAGTCGGGATGGCCACAACCGAAGCCCAGCGATCTGCCCGGCACATACAAGGGTATGTGCAGCAGAAGGATCATGGGTCGTCCCTTGCGTTCCCGTTCGTGGAAGAAGTCTAGCTGCTCTGGCAGAATCTCGTAGGTGGAGTTGTCGAACAGCAGCAGGTCAGCATCTCCCATTGGTTCTAGGTGCATCAACGGGTGGTTTCCTTTGTATAGTGGTGCCAGCCGATCCCGGCACCAGTCGCGCCTTAGATCGCCGGAGCTGCCTTCCATGCCTTCATAATGCCAGTCGTGGTTCCCCGCCGTGTATATATGTGGGATACCTGTCGAGGCGAGCTGTTGCATTGTCCATTCTACGCCTGCCTCGGAAGGGAAGCTGAGGATGTCGCCCACCAAAGCGCATTTGGAGAATCCCTTACGGACGGCATACTCCAGCGAATCCCGGAAGCAGGCTTCTGGGTGGGTTTCTTCGCGGGTCAGGAAATGTTGTGTTCGGTTGTAGGCTTTGGCCATGCGGCCACTATAGGCTTGGAAACGCTCCCCCCTGGCATCATCCCGGAAGAGGTGCGTATCGGCCAACATGAGGAATGATTCCCTTTGACGCAGGGCTGGATGGTAGAAGCGCAGCCTGGTTCCGTCAAGGGAGAAGCTGCCGGCGCCAGGGGCTTTGTCATGCGCTTGGATGCTTCCCCAGACAGGCTGCCGCAGGAGTCCGGATCCTGCCAGCAAGGCTGTCGTCGATCGGAGAAATGATTTCCTGTCCATAGGATGTTTTTTCGTCACAGTCGACTTCTTTGCCTTGTGTTGAAGTCATATTTTAGACAACGGGCATGGTCAGTCGACAATTTCCAGTATCGAGTGGATATCGAGCCGGGGTAATCGAACCGATGTCCGACCGTCTTTATATATCAGGGGCAGCTGCCTTCCTTCGGGCTGCAAGACGACTTTCTGCGGTCTTCCTTTGATCTGGACGAGGATATCTGTAAGCGGAGGTAACTGATCGTATCCGATGGCTGCGCGATTGGTATGTTCGCCGGCTATGTTGACGAGGTGGACGAGGGTCTTCCCCAGTCCCTTGTTGACGGCCACATGCACCAGATGCGTGCCTGTGACGGTTACCCGTCGATCGGGGTCCAGTGCCGAGATGGTTTCAGCAAACAGGTCGCGGATGGAGGGTGACTTATATTCTGCATAGGCTGTGCCTGCGTCGAAGAGCAGGGCTGCGATGCGGCCTTTGCCGACGTTTCGCAGGATGGCGGCGGGATGTTGGCAGGTGTCGAGGTAGTCGTTGCTTTTATAGAAGGAGGACAGCGTCATGGCGTCCGAGGCTAGGCTTACCTCTAGGATAGGGCTCCGGATGCCACCAAGTTGTCCGGCTGCTGATATAAAGGCAGATTTTTCTTCTGCGCGGTGAGTGGAAATAAGTCCCAGATCTTGGGCAAAGAGTCCAGCTGTCTCTACGCCGACCAGCAGCAGCCTGCCGCCTTCGCGGACATAGCTTTTGAGTTCGGAGAGGAGGTCAGGCTCGAGTTCACTGCATTCTGGGACAATGATCAGCGGGTATTCTCTCATCCTGCCCTGCAGGTGGTGTTCCATGAGCAGTTCTACGGGCAGCTGGTTGTCGAGCAGTGCATAGAGGGTGGCAGGCAGCTTGGCCGGTGGGCCTGGAAAAGGGGAGGTCGCTTGTTGGCGGTAGCTACGGGCGGGGAAGAGGAGGGCTGCCTGTGGGAGGGCCTGGGCCTTATGACAGAAAGCCTGCCGCTCGCGGCAGAAGCGGGCCAGTTCGGAGAGGGTGTTGGCCAGCCAGGGCTTGAGGGAGAGGTCGCGGTTCTGTGTGTAGTAGAACTGGATGCCACCCCCCATGGCCATCACCTGGGCGGCTTCTTGTTTGAGTTGGGTGGCGGACTTGTTGCTCATGGGCATCTTGGCTCCATTCCAGGAAAAGCCCCAGGCCATGAGGTCCCATGGCTTCCCTTGTGGGGCCATGGCGCGTGCTTCGAAGGCGGATCGGTAGACGCCGTCTTGTGGCGTCACATCTCCAGAGAGGTAGTCGACGGCATTGGCTACGGGCTCGGGCATCAGCGAGGAGTACGACCAGTTGCTGGTGATCTGGAAGCTGGGGTCGAAGGCATGGATGGCGTTGATGTATGTCCGCATGTAATTGCGGAACAGATCTCTGGTAAAGTCGAGGTAGGCTGTATAGTGGGGATGGTCTTTTCCCCTGGGGGTGTCTGTGTACCCAGTTCGTTGATGCCAGGCCTGCAGTGCGGCGCGGGAGTAGTCGGTTTCCACGGCCCAGCAGTCGCCATCGATCCAGGCACCGTCGACGCCGTAACCGCCGCTGAGTTCTTTGAGTTGTGGGATGAGGATGCTGTCTAGGTAGGGGCTGAAGAAGGATACTTTTTGAGTGCTCCGCTCTCCGTTGGCTTTGACCATGGCCCACTGGGGTCGTTCTTTACAGACCTTATCGTCCCATACACCTGAATAGTGCATGTACAGTCCTACGTTGTTTTGTTTCGTGACGGCGCGTAATAGCTGAAGCGGGTCTTTGTCGAAGCCTTTCACCGGGTGGCCGGCCCGGGTAGGATAGCTGGAGATGCCATAGTGACCTTTGCAGTCGATCTGTATGAAGTCGGGGCGCACTCTTTTGAGGAAGCTGTCAACCATTGGCTCTGTGAGTGTCCGTCCGGCGTCGGTGATGTCTTCGGTGGCGTGCAGGTCGAAATGGATTCCAAAGAAGCAATCGCTTCGGCGCAGGGTAGCGGGCGGCTGTGCGGATCCTGCAGATACGCAGCAGGCAGTCGCTGCAAGGAGAAGGCATATCCTTTTCATGAGGATGAATATACGGCATCGGGTCAAAGGTCGTTTTCGGCCTGTGCCGGGAGTCTTTGCACTTAAATTTTTGTGTACATTCAAGCATGCGATGGACAGTATTTCTGGTATGGCTTTATATTTTGCCGCAGGGATCGTCTGCACAGACTCGGCCCTCAGATTCGCTCTGTGTGGGCGCCTATTTTACCGAAGCGCAGGGGGCTATGTTCTTAGCCTCCCATATGCCTAAGTGCCGGGAGGACTGGCAGTCGCGGGCTGACAGCATCCGCCGCCGCATCCTGATCGCTGCACGGCTCGACCGCCTGCCTCCGAAGCCGTCTTCGGCGCCGGTAATCCATTCGCGGCGTGTCATGGAGGGATATACGGTCGAGAATGTCTACTTGGAGAGCATCCCTGGCTATTTCGTGACGGGCAACCTCTACCGGCCCACGCAGCAGTCAGGCCGCCGTCCCGGGGTGCTGGCGCCGCATGGCCACGATGGAGAGGGCGAGGGCCATTATAGGGAGCAGGTGCAAAAGCGTTGTGCCACGCTGGCCCGGATGGGTGCTGTGGTCTTTGCCTGGGACATGGTTGGCTATGGCGATGCCCGGCAATGTAACCATCGCATCCCCGGAGCTTTTCGTCTGCAGACGGTCAACAGCCTGCGGTCCCTGGACTTTCTATTGTCCTTGCCGGAGGTCGACAGCCTCCGGGTGGCAGTGACGGGGGAGTCGGGCGGCGGCACGCAGAGCTTTATGCTGGCAGCCCTGGATGCCCGAGTGAAAGTCTCGGTGCCCGTGGTCATGGTCTCAGCCCACTTTTTCGGCGGCTGTGTCTGCGAGAGTGGCATGCCCATCCACAAAGACGGATCCTATCAGACGGTGAATGCCGAGATTGCGGGCCTCACGGCTCCACGGCCGATGTTGCTCGTCTCCTGTGGTGCCGACTGGACGCGCAACACGCCAACGGTAGAGTATCCCTTCCTCCAGAAAATATATTCTCTCTATGGAGCAGCCAGTCAGGTAGAGAACGTTCACCTGGCACAGGAGCAGCATGATTACGGCCCTAGTAAGCGCCAGGCCATGTACCCTTTTCTGGCCAGACATCTAGGGCTCGATCTGTCTGCGGTCATGGATGCAAGCGGGCGAGTAGACGAACGACCCTCCATGCTGCTGCCCCGGGAAGCACTTGCCTCCTTCAACGCCGAACATCCCCTGCCGGCACACGCCGCCAAGGAGGATGCTGCAGTGGCGGCTTTGTTAAAGTGAGGGGGCATCTCCTTAGAATCAAGCACCACGTAAAAAATAAATCTATCGACTATGCAGTATCGTGTAGAGGTGACTGTTGGTATCGCATTTCTCCTTTCCCTTTCTGTGGCCGCGCAAAAGGTGAAAGTCATCCAGAACCGGGAGCATGAATCTTTCCAGGTGACCATAGAGGGTCGACCGTTCACGCAGTTCCTATTTTCTGATACCTTGCCCAAGCCCGTCTTATACCCTATTCATGCCTCCAACGGCCGAGCCATCACCCGAGGCTTTCCGATCACACCCATCGAGGGGGAGCCGACGGACCATCCGCATCATCTGGGATTGTGGCTGAACTACGGGGATGTCAATGGTCTCGACTTCTGGAACAATTCTTCCACCATCCCGGTCGAAAAGCGGGGCGGTTATGGGACGGTCCGAATGGAAAAACTGCTCATGACGCGCGACGGGGAGACCGGAGGCCTTGAATATGAAGCGTATTGGGTTGGCCCAGACGGCCGTCGGTATCTGCATGAGCGTACGGAGTTCACCTTCGGGGAGGAGGGAGGCGCCTGGTATATCGACCGCACCACCATGCTCAAAGCCGAGCAGCCCGTGTTGTTTCAAGACAACAAGGAGGGAATGTTGGGCCTGCGCGTCTGCCACGAACTGCAGATTCCTGCCAAAGAGACAAAGAAGTATACCGATGCCAATGGCATCGTCACGACGGTGACGGCCGTGACCGACATGGTCGCCAATGGCAACTACCTAGCCTCGAATGGCAAGCAAGGAGATGAAGTATGGAGCAGCAAGGCTTCCTGGTGTATGATGTATGGCAAGGTAGGTGCCGACTCTGTAAGCATCCTCATCGTCGACCATCCCTCGAATGTGGGTTATCCCACACACTGGCATGCCCGGGGCTATGGGCTCTTCGCTGCCAATCCGCTCGGGGTGAAGGTCTTTACCAATGGCAGGCAGACGTTGAACCATTCCCTTAAGCAGGGTGAGTCGATGACTGTCCGCTACCGAGTGGTAGTGGCGGCGGGCCCCCGCGTACTGGACGCAGGGCGCATTCAAGCATGGGAGGAGTCTTTTGCTAAGGGGCGCGGCTGAGTTGAGTCCCGCAGGCGCTTCGATCCGGGAATCTGGACCGTCTCTTTCGGCGATGCCCTTCCGATCGATGCGGCCGCGTATGTCCGCTCCAAACTGGTCTCGCAGGCCTTTCATTCAAAGATGTAGCTGAACCCGCTGAAGACACGGCGGGGCAGAGTGGCGTGCAGCCGTGATAGATCTCCTCCATGAAAGTCTGGATCTATTTCTACAAGTTGCTGATGTCGGAGAAGTAAATGCAGGGATGAACAGGCAGGCGCCGGGACTTATGGGTTCCCGGCGCCTGCAATACTACAGATATAAGATTCAGAATTCCGCCTTGCGCAGCGGCTTGGGGAGTTTGATGTTGAGCTCGACTTTTTTCCCGCCGCGTTCCAGGGATAGGTCGTAGCTATGCGCATCCCCGCGCAGGACTTCACGGAGGTCTTCCACGCTGGAGAGCCGCTTGCCACCTACGATACGAAGGACATCGCCTTTCTTCACGCCGGCCTTGTCAGCAGGTGAGCCGGCAGTTACGTCAAGGATGTTCAGTCCTTCGCCCGACTCCCTCTCTTCTACAGAGAGTCCCATCTTCGGGCGCTGACTCGCCGGTTCGCGGATGATGGCGCGGTCGGGCCCCTTTTGTTCCATGATTTCTTCGATAGATTTCTGCATGTCTGGCCCGATGGGCATGTCGAAGGTGCGGAACTCGGAGACCGTCTTCATCTCTCCGAGGGGGACCTCCAGCGCCATCTGCTTTCCATCGCGGAGGATGTCGAGCACCACCTTTTCGCCGGGATGCTTAGAGCGGATATATTCGACCATCTCTTCAGGTCTGGCCATTTTTTTGCTGTCGACGGAAGTCAGGATGTCTTTGACGCGGATGCCGGCGGTGGCGGCAGCGCTGGGGTCGCTGACTTCTACCACTTCGAGGCCCTGCTCATGTGCCTGCAGTCGTACCCCCAGCTGGGCACGGCGCTCCGTCTGGTTCCAGTTGCGCTCATCGCGAAACATGCGAACATCTGGCATGACTTCGCGGAGGACGAACGACTCCGGCAGGTGGAGGGAGTCGCCTTCCATGATGAGGACACGGCCAATGGGAGAGGAGCGCTTCATGATGATGGTCTCTTTGTCGGCGCCGGTGACTTCCTTGCCATTGACGGTGACCTTATCACCTTCGATCTCAATGATGGTCTTCGCGCCCTTGTCGTCGGCGCGGATGATGATCTCTTTCTTCTCCTTTGGTTTCTGGCCCTTGTCCTGAGCAGTGGCCGGGAGGCTGAGGCCAGCGGCGAGCACGACTAGAGGCAGCAGTTTTTGGAATGTAGACATGCCTTTATTTTCAGCAAGATACGGTGTGAGAGGCCTTGGAAATTGTTAAAATAAGGAGCGTCTGGGCATGACCGGAGCATACCCAGGGAAATTGTAACAGCTACAGGTTCAACGAGTCTCCTTTGAGATCAGTGTGGCATACAGGACCTCGACCGTCTTGCGGATGACGGTGTTGAACCCGTCGGTATAGCCCGGATGGCAGCCGTTGCTGATGACGACGAAGCCGAAGCGTTTTCGGGGATGCCAGAACATGGCGCTGTAGAGACCGTAGGCGGAGCCGGTATGTCCGTGCATGGTCTGGCCATGGAGGAGCCGGGAGGTCTCCAGCAGGGCGAGCCCGTAGCCTTCCTCGGCGGTGAGGGGCGTCTGCATGGCATGGGCGCTGCGACGCGACAAGATACGTCCGCCGGGATAGCGACCTTTGCGGGCATGCATAGTCATATACCGGGCCAGGTCTGCAGCAGAGATCTTCATCCCACCGGTGGGCGAGAACAGCGGTGTACTACGGCCCATGACATAGGTGGCGAGCTCTTCACGGCGGGGGGCATAGGCAGCCGGAGATGCGATGAAACGGGATGAGTCTGTCTGATAGGCGTAGATGGGTGCGAGGCGGTTGGCGTCAAGGGAGTCCACGCAGTAGCCACCATAGAGCCCCAGTGGCTTCAGTATCGCCTGCTGTACGTATACGTCGAAGCGTGTTTGTGTGAGCCTTTCCAGGATGGCTCCGGCCATGTTGTAGTTGAGGTTGCAGTACTGGTAGCCGCTGTCGGGCGCATACGCGTTGTACGATTTTTCCCATTCGGGGTTTTTCGACGGGTCGATCGCGTCCAGGCTGAAATATCCCTGGCTGTCGTTGATGGAGGAGTGGTGCGAGAGGAGCATCCGGAGGGTGATGACGGTCGATGGGTGGTTGGGATTGCGCACCGGGAATCCGACGAGCGTACCTACATCGTCATTCAATGAGAGCCTGCCCTGGTCGACGAGTTGCATCAGGCAGGTGGCGGTGAAGGATTTCGAGATGCTGGCGATGCGGAAGAGGTCGTCGTTCCGGAGGGGTTGCTTTTTCTCGAGGTCGCGATATCCGAACGCCTGTTGGTAGATGATCTGCCCTTTCTTGACGACAGCAACGGAGAGGCCTGCAACCGGCGTTTGCTGCATCAACTGTTCGATCCGGGCGGCTGTTTGCGGGGCCTGCGCCGTGGCGGAACAAGCCAGGATGGCCGACGCCAGCAAGTGCCAGGGAATCCATGTCGAGCGGATGGTCTGAGTGGCCATGGGCTGCTTTTGCTTTCTAAAGTATACACATTTTTGGTATCGGGGATTCATGCGTGCACCGCCATGCAAGGCATCTATACCTTGATGGGCTATATCTGGTCTTGCCCTCTTGAATCTCACCATAGTTTTCAATACCATTGTACCACCAGTTTTGACGGGACTCGTCTGCCTGGCACGACCCTCGGCCTAAACCCTTCCGTGATGAACCTGTTTACTACCATGTTGAGATTTCAGGGCTATCCGATCGGCCAGGCCGTCGAGGAGGTAGCTGGGATCCAGTCGATGCCGCCAGATCAGTTCTGGGCATATGTTACCCGGCAGTGCTGGGCGATGGCCAGCTTCCACCATCAGCACAACCGCATGTACCGCGGGTTGGTGGGGAATGCCCTGCCGGAGCGTTGGGAGGACTTGCCCGTGATGACCAAGAAAGACCTCCAGCAGCCGCTTTCCAACACGCTGAGTACCGGATACCAGGATGGCAATACTTATCGCAACAGTACGTCCGGCTCTTCCGGAACGCCTTTCTCCTTTGCAAAAGACAAGCATTCGCATGCCATTATGTGGGCCTTGTATTTCGAACGGTATGCGCGTCATGGGATCGACTACGGCGCCTCACTGCAGGCCCGATTTTATGGCATCCCACTGCAGGGCGCCAAGAAGTACAAGGAGCTGGCCAAAGACTTTTTCGCTGCCCGCGTCCGCTTTCCGATCTTCAACTTGTCGGATGAGAAGCTCGACAGCTTTATCCGTCGCTTTCAGCAACAGCCTGTTGCCTACATCAATGGATATACCAGCTCCCTGGCATACTTCGCCCAATACTGCTTGAAGAAAGGGATTGTCCTGCGCTCGGTTTGCCCGACGCTGAAGGTGACCATTCCTACTTCGGAGATGTGCTCTCCGGAAGACAGACTGCTTATGGAGAAAGCCTTTGGAGTCCCCGTCGTCAACGAATACGGGTGTGCAGAGGCCGGCATCCTGGCTATTGAAGACGAGCAAGGCGACTGGATCCTCAACAACGAGAACGTCTACTTCGAAGTGATAGACGATCAGCATCAGCCCCTCCCTGACGGCCAGTCCGGGAAGCTCGTCATTACACTGCTGCATAACAAGGCCATGCCGTTCATCCGGTACGAGCTCGGCGACATGGCCACCCTTTCTGTCCGCCGCAAGGGCAACCATCAGCTCCTGCATGGCTTGGCGGGGCGTACCAATGAGTTTGCCATCCTTCCAGATGGAAGGAAGGTGCCGGCGCTGACTTTTTATTATATCACCAAGGCACTGATTCAACACGAGATCAAAGAGTTCATCGTCAAACAGCAGGCCCACGACCGGTTCCTCTTCGAGTACGTCTCGGAAAAGTCCTTGTCGGAGGAAGCGAAGCGGCATGTCTATAAGGCCATGGATGTCTACCTGGCGCCAAACTTGAAGGCAGAGTTCCAGCAAAAAGACGTGATCGAGCGGACGTCCATCGGCAAGCTCCGCCAGTTCTACAACTGCATACCGACGGACTAGTGCTGCAGGCACATCGATGGCTGACATGCATCCATACCCACAGCCCACTTTGTTCTCTGGCAGTGGAGGTCTGGCACACCCTGACGTGTAGCTTTCATTTATTTCCATGCCTGGTCGGGAACGCCCGCAATTTGATCGGGCCGAGGTGATTACTTATAGCCCGGATGCGGTATGGGCGGTGACCACGGCGATTGACCGCAACCCGATCCTCTACCTCATCTCTTGCCATTGGGTGGTACATTCCGATGGCAGGATCGGCCAGTACCACTGGGGCAGTGAGCAAAAGCGGGTATTGATGGCATGGGAGACTGGCTTTGTAGACTCGCTTAGAGGCTAGCCCTGGGAGGCGAACTGCTCCATAATGCGCAGGGTGGTCAGCGCCTCTTCAGCGCTGCAGGGGTTTGGCGCTTCCCCTTTGAAGTAGGCATTCACCCGTTCGATCATAGGTTGTTGGATGTGCTCGGGGTGTTCGAAGGCCATGGCCATCCTGACGCCTTGTCGGATGACCTCCACCCGTTGTCCGAAGAAAGGAAATCGGATGATGCCTTTGGTGCCTTGTATTTCGCAGAGGTCTTCCGTCTGTGCCTCATGGACAGTGAAGGCCCAGAGGCCGGTGAGCAAGACGCCGGAGGAGAATTCGATGGCGCCGCATACGGCGTCGCGCGCTGGGTAGCTGCCGGCCTGGTTGACGCTGAAGCCGTGGTAGGCACGGATGGCTCCGAAGAAATGCAGCATGAGGTCGAGCTGGTGGGGTGCGATGTCGTAGAAATGTCCTCCCGGGCCGCTGGTCTCAGGCGTGACGCGCCAGCGGATGCGGGGGTCTGACAGCGTCTCCGGCTTGTCGGCCTGCAGCATGCTGATACGCACCGTGCGGACTTCTCCGATCTCTCCGGTGAGCAGCCATTGCCGTATTTGAGCGAACATCGGTACTGCGCGCCGGTAATGGGCGACACAGAGTTTGACGTCGGTGGCCTGGGAGGCCTGCAGCATGCGTTTACAGGCCGCCACGTCGATGGCCATAGGTTTTTCTACATATACGGGTTTGCCGGCCTGCAGGGCGGCGATGGTGTAGTATTCGTGGGTGACGGGTGGCGTAGCTACGTAGACAGCATCCACCTCGGGGTCATCGATGAGCTGTTGCGCGTCGACGTACCAGTGCGCAACACCATGCCGTTGGGCGTAGTCGCGTGCCTTATCGGCATCGCGGCGCATGACGGCTGCGAGGGCCGAGCTGGGCGATTTATAGAAGGCTGGCCCGCTCTTGCGTTCGGTCACGTCGCCGCAGCCGATGATGCCCCAGCGGAGGGTGTCTGACAAGTTGCTTGTACTTATATTCATATTCAGTCGATGCCGAAGGCCTGCATGATAGAGGCCAAGATGTCGATGCCGTCCCAGAGGTTTCCGATGCGGATGTTCTCGTTCTCGGCGTGCTGGTTGTTGTCGTGATTGGCGATCGGTACGGTGATGGGCCGGATGCCGAGCCGCTGTTCGAAGATGAATAGCGGAAGGCTGCCGCCGAGGGTGGGCAATAGCAGGGCAGGCTCGGGGAGGGCCGCCTGCACGGCGCGGACGACGCGTCGGCCCAGCGGGTCGTCCATTGGCGTCTTCTGTGCGTTGTAGCCGTCAGAGCGCACCACACGGCAGATGCGGTCGTGTGCCATCCGTTCGGCGTCGGTGGGTGCCTGCTCCGTTACATAAAAGCCCTGCATTCGGATATGTTCGATGACCTTCTGCTGCTGTCTTTGCCAGTCATTGCCAGCGACGAGGCGCAGGTCGATGCTGGCCACAGCCTGCGTGGGGATCACGTTGGCCGACTTCTCACCCACGCCGGCCGCGGCGAAGCCGTTGATATTGAGTGAGGGGAGGCTGAGGTTATCGTTGAGGGAGCCTGTCCGTTCCGGCTTTCGGATGCCCAGTTCACGCTGCAACTGTGCCTCCACCGGCGGCATTTGTGCCAGGGCCTCGCGTTCTGATTTGGAGAGAGGGATGACATCGTCATAGAAGCCTTTGACGGTGACCTGTCCCTTCTCGTCCTTCATCGATGCCAGCAGGCGGGCCAGCTCCATGGCGGGGTTGGGGATCCAGTTGCCATAGTGGCCGGAATGGAGCGGGCGTTTGGGACCGTAGACGGTGAGTTCGAGGTGGGTGTCGCCGCGGACCCCGAAGATGACCTGCTTGCGGCCGGTCTGGTGCACGGGTCCGTCGCAGATCACCCAGGTGTCGGCCCGGAGCAGGTCCTTGTACCTGTCGAAGATCTCTGCCAGGTGGGGCGATCCTGCCTCTTCTTCACCTTCGAAGAAGAATTTGATGTTGATGGAGGGTTGTATGCCTGAGGCTTTGAGGGCGGCATAGGCCTGCAGAATCGCAAAGACGCCTGCTTTGTCATCGGAGGCGCCACGGGCGTAGATGCGCCAGTCGGGGCTGACGGCGCTGCGGATGCGTTGCCAGTCGAGGTAGTTCGCGCCCTTGGCGAGCGAGCCGTCGGTGAGTCGTGGTCGGAAGGGATGGAGGCCGGCGGCCCATTTGGTGCTGTCGACCGGCTGTCCGTCGTAGTGTGCGTAGAAGACGACGGTGTGTCTGGCGCCGGGCGTCTTCACTTCGCCATAGACGGCGGGTGGCTGTCCGGGGGTAGCGGCTTCTAGCAGCCTCGTGTCGGCAACCCCTTCGGCCTGCATGTAGCGGAGGATGGCGTCGGCCGTGGCCCGCAGTCCGGCCTTGTCGGCCGCGATGTTGGGGATGGCGAGGAAGTCGCGGTAGCTCTCGATCAGCCGGACTTGGTTGGCCTGTCGCCACGAGCGAACGCTGCGCACGATAGGCGACTGTGCCGTGGTCATGACGGGCCAGGCGGCCAGCAGGAGAAGGGTTTTCTTCATCTGTGGAAGGTAAGTTAAAACTGCGGAGACATCATGGCCGCAGCAGCATGAAGACGGAGCCGGCGAGCGTGAGGATCAGGACCATGCGGCGGTAAAGTTCGTCGCGGATGCGGTCGACGATGCGGATGCCGGCGAGGAAGCCCAGTGCCAGAGCCGGTAGGAGGTAGAGGTCGATGCGGAGGCCTTCCATGTTTATATTTTTCCAGACGAAGGCCTGCAGCGGGAATTTGAAGAGGTTCATCCAGAGGAAGATCCAGGCGGAGGTGCCGATGAAGTCGTTCTTGGTGGCGCGCATCGCGATGAAGTAGAGGTTGGCGAAGGCGCCGGCGAGATTTCCGATCATCGTGGTGAAGCCTGCGGCGAGGCCGGTGGAGACGGAGAAGAGGGGATGGTGTGGCACGTCCTTCCCCTTGCGGAACTCCATGAGGAAGACGATGAGGATGGTGGTGATGATGATGGCGGCCATGATCTTTCGGAAGAGGGCCTCGTCCATGTCCTTGCCGGTGAGGAGTCCCAGGACGATGCCGATGGCCATCCAGGGGATGAGTTTCCGGAAATGGTCCCATCGTGCATGGCGGCGATAGTAGCTGACGGCGGCGATGTCGGCCGCGCAGAGGAGGGGGAGGACGATGCCGGTGCTGGCCTTGCTGCCGAAGACCATGGCCATGAGAAGAACGGTGAGGACGTCGAGCCCTTTGACACCGGCCTTGCCGAGACCGATCACGAAGGTGGCGAGGAGGACGGCGGCCCACTGGCCGGAGGAGAGGTGGATGGCGGAGTCCATGATGGATCACAAATTAGCGAAGCAGGTGGTATGGAGAGCATTCCCTATCAAGAACACGACGAATGCGGGACATCTCCTCCGAAATGCTATTGCCGTTGGGGCGGGCGCCCTGGCAGGCGGCAACCTTCGATCGTCAACGTCAACACCACCATTGACATCGGTACCAACTACCTAAGTACTGCTTTCGCCAAGTGTAGGGCTGCTTTATTTTTCTGGATATGGGCGGTCGTATCGTCGTATCTTTTGGGCAAGCGTAACCGCATGTCTGCAAAGCTCTCCCGCGGCCTCGGCATGCCGGGCCTGGTGGCGGCCGGCGTCTCTTCGATGGTCGGCGCTTCGATCTACATCGTGCCGTTCATGGTGCAGAAAAACATCCCGGGCATCGGCGGACTGGTGCTGCCCGCCTTCGTGCTGGCATCCGTCCCGGCCCTGCTGGCGGCACTGGCCTATGCCGCTCTGTCATCGGCCATGCCGCGGGCCGGCGGCAGCTATGTGTTCGTGAGTCGGACGCTGCATCCCTTCTGGGGCTTCATCGCCAGCTTTTCGCAGTGGTTCGGCTTATCGGTCGTCATCGGCGTCGTGGCCTACCTCTCCATCCCCTTTCTGGGCACGGTCTTGCGCCTTGCAGGACAGTCGGCAGCGGCCGATATCCTCTTGTCGGGTACACCTCGTCTGGTCGCATCGCTCGTGTTGCTTTGGCTTTTCGTGGGGATGAACCTGCTGGGTCTCCGCACGCTGCAGGCCGGGATGGTGGCCATGGTGGCCCTCACCTTCGCATTGGCATCCATCGTGCTGGTGGCAGGATTGGTATACACGCAGGCCGACTTCCTCGCCGCCGTTGTCAATACCGCCGCTTCCGGTACCGATGCACCGCTGCCTGCCCCCGCAGGACTGCCGGAATTTCTACAGGCGGCGGCGCTGCTGTTCGCCAGCTATATCGGCTTCGACGCCATCGCCCAGGCAGGAGGAGAGGCCCGCGACCCCGCCCGCAGCCTGCCTCGCGCGACGCTGCTGACCTTCGGGCTGGTGGCCGTCTTCTACTGGCTGTTCACTGCGGCTGTCTACCGCATCATCCCCTGGACCTATATGTACCGCGCCTCGCTGGCGGGGGACGTGTCAGCGCCCTCGCTGCTAGCCTATGTGATCTCACCGGTGTGGACGGCCCTGCTTTCGCTGGGGGCCGCCCTCGCTCTCGTGAAAGACCTCCCCGCGATGCTGCTGTCGGTCTCGCGCCTCGTCTTCGCCTGGGCCCGCGACGAGCTCTTCCCGATGGCCCTGCAGCGTGTCGATCGACGCACCGGAAGTCCCAACGCTGCCATCCTCTTCAGCGCCGGTATCTCCACCCTGGGCATCCTTGGCAGTCACTACGCTGGCGACATCTTCCTGGGGATCGATATCATGGTCGTCTCCATGCAGTTCAACTTCTTATTGATCTGCGTCGCTCTGCTGCGCATCGGCCGCAGGCCGGCTCTGGCCGCCGCGGTGACAGTCCTTCGCCATCCCCGGCAACGGGCCCTCGTGGGTATCGCAGGTGCGTTGTCCCTCGCCGCCTTCATGGCCTTCGGCATCAGCAAGGACCTGTCGACGGCCGGACAGCCCTGGTACTTCCATCCCACCCTTGCCTGGACGGCGGTGATGTCCACGGCGGGCCTGCTGTTCGCGGTGGCATGGCGGCGGCTTCAGTCGCGCCCTCCGCAGCAGCGTCCCGACTTTACCCGGCTGCCGGAAGAATGACGTATCAACCTTCAAAAATCCAAGCAGATAAATATGACAGATAAACTGATTCTCGGTCTCTGGCAAGTGGCAGACATGGAGCGGGCAGGTGGCAAGCTCGACCTTCGCATGGCTTCTGCCGCGTTGCACACCTATCATGAAGAGGGCTTTCATCGCTTTGATATGGCCGATCATTATGGCTCGGCGGAAGAGATCTGTGGGCATCTGCGGCAGTCCTATGGACTCAAAGACCTTTTCTGCCAGACCAAGTGGGTACCGCCACCGGGAAAGCCGACGCCTGCTGCGGTAGCGGAGGCCGTGACGCTGTCCATGCGGCGCTTGCAGACAGAGTGCATCGACCTCTTGCAGTTCCATGCCTGGAATTACGCCGATCCCTCCTGGCTGGATGCCCTTTTCGAATTAGAGCGACTGCGGCAGCGCGGCTGGATCGCCCGCATCGGGGTCACCAACTTCGACGAAGCGCACCTCAACATGGCCGTGCAGAGTGGGATCCCAGTCTTCAGCAATCAGGTATGCGCTTCCTTATTGGACCGTAGGGCTTTTGTGCTTATGTCTGAGACCTGTCGCCGCCTGGGCGTTGAGCTCCAGGCCTTCGGGACACTGGCGGGCGGCTTCCTATCCGAACGCTGGCTGGGGGTGGGGGAGCCGGAGCTGGATGAACGACTGACTTGGTCGCAAATGAAATATCGACGTTATATCGATGTTGCGGGGGGTTGGTCGGTCTTTCAACGTCTGCTGCAGACCTTGCATGCCGTGGCAGAGCAGCGGAGCGTCTCCATGGCTGTGGTGGCTGGGGCCTGGGTGCTGGGGCAGGGAGCGGTGGATGCGCTGGTGGTCGGCGTGCGTCCCGGTGGCAACCGCCATAGCCTCGACCTGCAGCGGATGGGCAGCTTTTCGCTGAATAGTGATGAGTTGGCATCCATCGATGCGGCTTTGGCTGATATACAGATGATTCCTGGCGACTGCGGCGACGAATACCGTCGGCCGCCCTTCCTCACCGCCAGCGGCGACCTCAGTCACCACCTCGATGCCATGCCCCCGCCCTACCCAACAGTCACGAATAACCGAGGACAGACACGTGCCTTCTCCGGCACTTTCTGGGAGGACATGGCCGGCTACTGCCGCGCTGTCAGGGTGGGCGATAGGATACTTGTATCGGGGACGACCGCCTCGCATGGTGACAGGCTCATCGGAGGTGAAGACCCCGCTGCGCAGGCACATTTCGCGATCGACAAAATCGAGGGGGCCCTCCAGTCGCTCGGAGGGAAGATCGAGGACGTTGTGCGCACGCGCGTGCTGGTGAGTGACATCGCCCACTGGGAGGCTGTGGCGCGCGTGCATGGCCGACGCTTCCGCGATGTACGCCCCGTCAACACACTGGTGCAGGCCCCACTGGTGGGTAGGGAATACCTGGTGGAGATAGAAGCGGAGGCGGTGGTGCACGGTTCATCCGCTGCAATTTTTTCCTGAAGCCCATGCGATGCAGGATATAATTATTATAGCTCATTCATTCGGATGAATGAACCTGTTATGGATCAGCGACCGCCATCTCAAAGCGCTTTCCATTGGCATTTGGATCTTGACAGACCACTCACCCCGATTTGATGTGGCCTATGATCTGTAGAGGTAAGTGTCGCATCAGCGCTGTTTGACGACTATTTGCTATATTGAAAAATGCAATCCCGATTCTTCTTCGTCCTCATTCTTACATTGCTTGCATTGCAGGCCCATTCTCCCATATCTGCGCAGCGCCCGCCAAACATCGTCCTCATCTTCATGGATGATCTTGGCTACGGCGACCTTTCCTGCTACGGCGCCCTCGACATCCGTACCCCCCACCTCGACAGGATGGCTGCGGAGGGGATCCGGTTCACCAACTTCCTCTCCGCGCAGGCTGTCTGCAGCGCCTCCCGCGCCGGTCTCCTGACGGGCTGCTATCCCAACCGCATCGGCATCTCGGGGGCGCTCTTTCCCCTTGCCAAGGTGGGTCTGTCGCCCGAGGAGACGACGATCGCCGAGATGCTCAAGGCCAGGGGCTATGCCACGGGCGCCTTCGGCAAATGGCATCTCGGCGATGCACCCGAGTTCCTGCCGCTCCAACACGGTTTTGACGAATACCTCGGCATTCCCTATTCGAACGACATGTGGCCCGTCGACTTCAGTGGCAAGCCGGTCGATACTGCCCACCGAAAGGCCCAGTTCCCGCCGTTGCCCGTCATCCGGGGCGACAAGGTCGTCGACACCATTGCCGATCTGGAGGACCAAGCTTCGCTCACCGCCCGTTGGACCGATGCGGTCATCGACTTCATCCGTCGGAACCGTCAGAAGCCCTTCTTCGCCTACATCCCCCATTCAATGCCGCATGTGCCCATCAACGCCTCGAAGGCCTTTCGGGGGAAGAGTCGGCAGGGCCTGTACGGCGATGTCGTCCAGGAGGTGGACCACCATGTGGGGCGCATCCTCGAGACCCTCCGGGAACTCGAACTCGACCGGAATACCCTCGTCATCTTCACCAGCGACAATGGTCCCTGGCTGAATTTCGGCAACCATGCTGGCAACGCGGGAGGCTTTCGCGAGGGCAAGGGCACCAGCTTCGAGGGTGGACAGCGAGTCCCCTGCCTCATGCGTTGGAAGGGCACCCTGCCGGCCGGCCTCGTCGCCAACCAGCTATCCTCCACGATCGACATCCTCCCGACGCTGGCCGGCATCTCGGGTGCAAAGCTTCCGGACAAGAAGATCGATGGTGTCGACATTGGTGCCATCCTGAAGGGCGACATGACAGCCACGCCGCGACGGACCTTCAACTACTATTATCGCAACAATTCCCTGGAGGCCGTCCGACGCGATCATTGGAAGCTGGTCTTCGCGCACCCGTCACGGTCATACCTCGGACAGACGCCGGGTGTCGACGGGTTCCCGGGGCCCTCCCACGAGAATGTGCCGATGCGCGAAGCGTTGTACGACCTGCGCCGAGACCCCGGCGAGCAGTACGACGTTTCTGCGCAGCAGCCAGCGATACTGGATGAACTGCGCGCCTATGCCGAAGCAGTCAGGAAGGAGTTGGGGGATGACCTGCAGAAGGTAACGGGTACAGGTAACCGTGCCGTGGGTAGGCTATAATGAGAGGTAACAAGGGAGATCTTCTAGACTTGCAGCTCACGTCTTTTATGGCGGATTTCATCTGTTTTTCGTACGAAATGCCATACCTTTCATTCTACCTTAGTCATCGTATTGTACTGGCCTCAAAAAAGGCATTCATGAAAAGGCAGGGATATAAATTTTTATACTCCTGAAATACGGGATGAAGGGCTTGGCAAGGAAAGCATTACAGCAGGAAGAGGCGAGGCTTTCGAGGGTTACGGAACATGATCAGGAATAGTAACCCCATAAATGGACCCCCTTCCATATTTTATCATCGGATAATCTTCGGGTCCAAGAACTCCCAATCCATGACATGCGGGTGTGTATGTTCCCGCTTCGCTACCGCCTGCACGCGCCGCAGGATCTCGGGTTGTGCGGCCGACAGGTCCTTTTGTTCCTTCGGGTCTGAGGACAGGTCGTAGAGTTCCCAGGGTGCGTTCGTGTTCTTGCGGATATCGCGCCGCACCCCCTTCCAGTCCCCGATGCGCACGGCCACCTGCCCGCCCTTCTCCGGGTATTCGAAGTACAAGAACTCGTGAGGTCGCTGTCTTTCAGGATGCCCTGTGAGTACTGGGCGAAGGGAGATGCCGTCCGTGCCTTCGACCATCCTGCCCGTGATGTCGGAGAGGGTGGCCATCATGTCGTATTGCGTGGAGACGTGGTCGCTCACGGTGCCAGCGGGTATCCGCCCCGGCCAGCGTGCGATGAACGGCACACGTATGCCCCCTTCGTAGAGGTCCATCTTTAGGCCGCGCAGTCCGCCGTTGCCCTGGAAAAATTCTGGTTGCACACCTCCTACGTCGAAGGTATTGCCGTTGTCGCTCGAGAACATGACGAGGGTGTTGCCATCGAGCCCGTTCGCCTTCAGGGCCTCGAGCACCCTGCCCACCTGTGCATCGAGGAAGCTGATCATGGCTGCGTAGGCCGACAGGGGTCTTTGCAAGGCGGCATATCCCTTATCGCCGTAGTAGGGGGACTCAGGGAAGATGCCGTCGTAAGCGCGCAGGAAAGAGTCGGGCACCTGTAAGGAGAGGTGTGGAAGGGTAATCGGAAAGTAGAGGAAGAAGGGGCGTCCGCGGTTCGATCGGATGAATTCCACAGCCTTGTCGCCCATGAGCTGCGGGGCGTAGTCGGTTCCTTGGAACTTTGCAAAGTCTGCCTTGGTGGCTGTCTTCGGGTCGAGGCTCTTATGCACGTTGACCCAAGGGTTGCGGAGGCGGACGATGCAGTCGTCCTCCCAGAGGTGTGTTGGGTAGTGGTTATGCGCCTGCTTCTGGTCGAGGTATCCAAAGTAATGGTCAAAGCCGTGCTTTAACGGGCTACCGGTGGTGCCGGTGACGCCCATACCCCACTTGCCGACGAGTCCGGTGGCATATTCTCTCTCCTTGAGCATCCTCGCGAGGGTGTAGGCATTCTCGTGCAGCGGCATCTGTCCGCCCTCCTTCTCATCCTCGAAGCCGCCCATCTCGTAATTGCCGCGGATGTAGGAATGGCCTGCATGGCGACCAGTCATGAGTATGCAGCGAGAAGGTGCGCAGACGGGCGCGCCGCTGTAATGTTGGGTGAAGCGCATGCCTTCGCGGGCCATCCGGTCTATATGGGGGGTCCGGATTTTGCGTTGTCCATAGCAGCCCAGCTCGCCGGCCCCCAGGTCGTCGGCGTAGATATATATGATGTTGGGCTTTGACGTGGAGGATTGTGTGAAACTTGACAGCCCTACCATGCAGAGTCCACATATTAGAATTAACTTTGAATCCACAATCCAAGATAAACGAAAATCTTAATCGAAGATGCCATCCCCAGATGATACAAGCTTTACGGTTTGGCAATCGGCATCCTTCACTTATTGAAGACCCATTATGAGACCTCTTTGTTTTCTACTGCTGTTTGTGATTGGATCAGTTCAAGCACAATCTCCCCGCGATCCAGTGACGGCTGCCACGGCGCTGCAGCAGTACCTCAGCCAGCCAGATGCCACCTATGCCTGGGAGCCGCGCGACACTTTCATGGTCGGGGATGTGACGGTGTACTCCGTCTTGCTCACCTCACAGACATGGCGGGGCATCCCTTGGCGTCATCAGCTAAGCATCGCCGTCCCCAGAGATTTACGCCATGATGCCGCACTGTTGTTCATCAACGGCAGCGGCATGGATAAGGATGGAAACCCCAAGTGGAGTGGTAAGAACGACCGACTCGGCGCCAGCATCGCCATGATCGCGGGTCGCAATCATGCCATCACCGCTGTCTTGAAGCAGGTGCCTGTGCAGCCCCTCTATGGTGGGCTAACCGAAGATGCGCTGATCTCTTACACGCTCGATGCCTTTCGAAAGGACAAGGACTACACCTGGCCCTTGTTATTTCCCATGGTGAAGTCTGCCCAGCGGGCGATGGACTGTCTGCAGGCGTTCATGCTGCAACGAAGGGGACATATCGTCGGGCGATTCGTCGTGTCGGGCGGTTCCAAAAGGGGCTGGACGACCTGGCTCACGGCAGCCCATGACCCCCGCGTGGTGGCATTTGCTCCGATGGTCATCGACATGCTCAACATGCCGGTGAGCATGAAGTACCAGCTTGAGACCTGGAATGCCTTCAGCGATCAGATCCAGGACTATGTGAAGCTAGGCATTGTGCAGGAGATGGCCACCGCCACCGGCATCGAGATCACAAGGATGATCGACCCGTACAGCTATCGGCATTTGATGGACAAGCCAAAGCTCATCGTGATGGGTACCAACGACCCCTACTGGCCCATCGATAATGTTCGTAACTACCTCGACGACATCCCAGGCCGAAACATGCTTTATTATGTGCCCAATGCGGCCCACAACCTTGGTACCGGCATCGAGGCGGTCAACGCCCTCAGCGCCTTTTTCGCCAATACGCTCAAGGGGGCCGGGTATCCCACCTGCGATTGGAAGGCGAGGCTTCGCAGGCGAACCGTGTCATTGACGCTTTCCACCTCCGGAGACCTACTGGAAGATGTCGTTTGCTGGCAGGCAAAGTCGACCGACCGTGACTTCCGCAATGAGAAATGGTCATCGAAGAGCCTCGGCATTTCTGGCAAGTCGAAAATCTCACAGGAGCAGCCCCTGCCGGCATCGGGATATGCTGCCTTTTATTACGACCTGAAGTATCGGGATGCGAACGGGAATCCCTATCAGCTCAGCACGCGGGTGTTCCTGACGGACTCGATGCGGTTGTACTGATGCGAAAAAGGATTCATGCCTTAACCATGGAGATGCCCAGACGGTCGTAGAGTTGTTTGGAGACGTTGTAGAGCAGGTCGAGGTCATCTATCTCCTTGTCTGTCGGCTTCCGCACTTCACGTCGCATCCGAGTGCCGATGCGCCAACCCCTGCGATGTAGGAAATATTTGGCATTGAGCGGATAGAGGTGGTGGGCGATGTCCATGGTCTTCTGGAAGAACTCTCCGGCCAAGGCTGTCTCTTCTTTCTTTGTGGGGTCTTCTGCATGGGCGCAGAGCCAGGTGACCAGTTCAGGCCAAAGGTTTCCCTGGATACAGGAGAGTCCAGCTGCGCCTGCCTGCAACGTCTCGACGGCGTGGCCCATGAAGGCGTCGTATAGTCCGAAGCGCGCACCATGGGTTCTCGTTTGCTGCAGTTTATCCCGTACCTGTCCGATGTCGCAGCAGGTGTCTTTATGATAGGTGAGCCTTCCGGTGCGTACGCATTCGCCCAGCAGGCGGCCACCCACCAGCCGTTTGTAAGGTGTCGGACATTCATAGAAACCGAGTGGTATGTCACCTGTGGCATCCAGCAACCGATGGAAATTGTCTTGGAAGACCTGGTCTGTTTCTTTTTCTGATGCGAGCATGTTCGAGAGTAGGATGACCGCTTGTACGCCGGTATCATGGATGCGTCGGATGAAGGCTGCCTGGGCCTTCGTCTCCATCGAGAAAGTTCCGGAGGCCACGACAGGCCCTTTGCCTTTGGCGATGCGCACGACATGCCTTGTCACGCCGATGCGCTCTTCTGGGTCGAGGTCGAACATTTCGCTCGACAGGCAGTTGGCGAATAGTCCTGCCGCGCCTGCTTCCAGGTACGCCTCGGTGAGCCGGGTGAGGGCGTCGTAGTCCACCTTACCCTCGTCGGTGAAGGTCGTCAGCATGACGGGGATAAAGCCTTTTTGCTTTGTTGCTGCGGTTTTGTTGCCTTCTGCTGTCATGATCTTGTTATTCACTTCGCTTCTTTCTTATGCCTTGTGGGTATCCACCCTAGGCTGTTAGTAGGGTACAATATATAAAAAAGCTTCAGTCTTTTTCGGTATCGCCAATCAGGTGTCAGTCCTGGGAGCGATAGGCAAGCTTTCTTGCCTCTACGCGCATGCCGGCGTTATGGCATTGGATGACGAACCGTCCGGACTGGTACGTGCTGTCGATGTGGGTCATCACCAGGGAGTCCTTCACCCAGATGCGTATCAACGATCCTTCGGCGCTCACCCGCAGCGGAAACCACTCTCCGTCTTGGGTGAGCAGGGCGGTAGCTTTGCCAGTTGGCTTTCCGGGTCGCCACAGCCAGCCGGTGTGTGCTTCCTGGTTGTGGCAGATTTGTGCTTCATAGCCGACGGGGAAGCCGTTGGGGTTGGGACTGGGTTCCTGGGCCCTGAAATAGAGTCCGGCGTTGGCGCCTTTGCCCAGGTCTGTGATGCGGAACTCTCCCTTCACCTCTAGGTTGTTGGCAACCGGTGTAGCATAGAGGTGTCCGCGGGCACCTTCTCCGATGAGGATTCCATCTTTGACCGTCCAGTTCGCTTCTCCGCGGGCTGTCCAACCTTCAAGGTCACGCCCATTAAAGAGGGATCTCCATTTTTTCGGTTGACCGTTGCTGTTGTATGCATCATTCGAGAGGAGAAGGATGCATAGGAGCATGGCAGATCTGATCGACAGCAACCGTCTGTATATCTGCCAGGAGCGTGTGAAAGGGTGGGGCATGTGTAGGTTGTTTCAGTTTGGGGACATGATTTTAGCTTAAATTACGGAATGATCCTCGTACGTACTCTAAAATGCGTATCATGAAGCCAATTGTACAGATATCCTTGGACCTGACCTCCATAGATGAAGCGTTGGAGACGGCTGCCATGGCGATGCGTGCCGGTGTCGACTGGCTGGAGGCGGGGACGCCGCTGATCCTGGCGGAGGGGCTGCATGGGGTGCGCAAGCTACGGGAGGCCTTTCCTGGTATACCCATTGTGGCCGACCTCAAGACGATGGACGGCGGATACCTGGAGGCAGAGATGATGGCCAAAGCCGGCGCTACACATGTGGTGGTGATGGCTCGTGCGCATGCCGAGACGGTCAAATGCGTGGTAAAGGCCGGCCATGAATATGGCATCGCTGTCATGGGCGATAATATGATATGCCCGGACATGGTTGAAGGCGCGCGCTGGCTGCAAGACCTGGGCTGCGACTTCATCATTCACCACATTGGATACGATGAGCGGCGGGGCATCGCAGCCCAAGGTCTTCGGATGCCGAGCCCACTCGATAAGCTGCGCGAAGTGGTGCAGGCGGTGAAAGTGCCCGTGCAGGCCGTTGGGGGGTTGAGCCTGGAGCAGGCCATCCAATGCCCTGCCTATGGCGCCCCGCTGGTTGTCCTCGGCGCCCCACTGACCATCGATGCCGATGCGTTCCGGACGGCAGATGGCGATCTAGAGTCTTCGCTCCGACTGATTTGCGAGCGTATCCATGCGTATGGAGACGTCTGATCTTAAATAATAAATTTTTATGCATCCAACGGTACAGCCAGCGGTCGTCAATTTCTCGTCTACTAAACATGCTGTTGAGCTCCGCGAAGTCGCCATCCCCGAGATCGGAGAGGAGGATGTCTTACTGGAGGTCGCCAATGTGGGTGTCTGCGGGAGTGATCTGCACCAGTGGACGGCCGACCACAGCTGGCAAGTCAACTATCCTGTGGTGCTGGGTCATGAGTTCGGCGGCGTCGTGGCTGCCCTCGGCGGTCGTGTAAAGGCATGGAAGGAAGGCGATCGTGTGGTGAGTGAGACGGCCGCAGTCATCGATGCCGACAATCCCATGAGCCGGGCCGGGCTCTACAACCTCGACCCGACGCGCAAGGGATTCGGCTACGGGGTGAACGGTGCCATGACCCGCTATGTGCGCGTGCCAGCGCGCTGTCTGCATCGGGTGCCAGACCGGCTTCCATTTGAGCAGGCCTGTCTGACAGAGCCCTGCTCTGTCGCCTTCAATGCCGTGGTGATGAATTCACGTATCCAGCCAGGAGACCGTGCCATCGTCATTGGCCCTGGTACCATCGGCATCCTTTGCGCCGCCGTCGCCCGCCTTTGTGGCGCGGAAGTGGCTGTCGTCGGACTGGCAGGCGATGCCGGACGACTGGCCATTGCTGGACAGTACGGCTGCGCTGGTATTATAGGGGATGCATCTGAGTGGGCGCGTGCCCGAGATGGGATGGGCGCCGACATCGTCATCGACGCGGCCGGTCACAGCGCTACCCTGGCTTTGGCCTTGTCGTGGGTGCGACCAAATGGTCAGATCACCAAGGTCGGATGGGGTCCGCAGCCTCTGGGCTTCTCCTTGGACCCGCTGGTACAGAAGAATATCCGCTTGCAGGGAAGCTTCAGCCACAACTGGCCTATATGGGAGCGGGTAATCGCACTCATGGATGCCGGTACGCTCGATGTACGCCCGATCATCGGCGGTGTATGGACACTGGCGGAGTGGCAGACAGCATTTGAGAGGATGCACCATGGCGAAGTTGTCAAGAGTGTGCTAAAACCTGTATAAGATGAGGTTGGAGGGGAAGGTTGTCATCGTCACCGGCAGCACGCAGGGCATCGGCAAGGCCATTGCCCAGCGATGCGTACGGGAGGGTGCACGCGTCGTGGTGCATGGTCTTGAAGAAGAGATGGGGCGAGCGGTCGTCGCTTCATGTGGGCCTGGCAAGGCAGTCCTGCTCGTCGGCGACCTTTCGGAGCCTGGGCTCTGCCATCGACTGGTGGATCTAGCTGTTTCGAGTTTCGGCCGCCTCGACGCCGTTGTCAACAATGCTGCCATCGTCGCGTCTTCCAATATACATACGACGGATGCCGAGTTCCTGCGGCGCTTGTTGGAAGTCAATACGATTGCACCTTTTCTCCTCATCCAAGCGGCCTTACCAACCCTACAGGCCGCACGCGGTTCGGTGTTGAACATCGGCTCTGTGAATGCCTATAGCGGGGAGCCTGACCTGCTGGCCTACAGCATCAGCAAGGGAGCACTCATGACCCTCACGCGCAACCTTGGGGACAGCCTTTTCCGTACGTATGGCATTCGGGTGAACCAAATCAACCCCGGCTGGGTGCTGACGGAGAAGGAGGTGCAGCGCAAGCGTGCGCATGGCCTGCCAGACGACTGGTATCGCGACCTCCCTGCGGCCTATGCACCTGCCGGACGCATCCTGAAGCCGGAGGAAATCGCTGCAGCCGCCATTCCATGGTTGGAGGATGAGAGCGGACCCGTCAGCGGTCAAGTGCTAGAACTGGAACAGTATCCTTTCATCGGCCGAAACCCGCCAAAGGATACGAGCACCATCCCTACACGCAAGTGATCCCTGATAGGGTCTTGCCGATGGCATGAGCTTTGTTGGGGGGCTTCGGTATCCACTCATGATGGCTAGAGCCCTCGCCATGTTCAATCGCTTCAGTGCCAATCCTGAAACATCCTTGGTGTACTGCCGGAACAGGAGATCCATGGATACTGGCGCTGCTCATTCCGCCGCGCTACTGATTACGGCGTGTATTCGCACCAAGTCTCCCTTTCACGTTTGAAAGCGACAGCAGGTATTCTCGTTGTGAGTATTTAGATTTGCATAGAGGTATTCCATCCCCTCCAACATGTTTCGACCCCTTTAGTGAAGCCAACAGCCAAGCCCTCTTTTTCGCTTCGAGACGATCCGACTCATTACCCATATCTGTTGAACCGTTCTTGCCATGGCCCACAATTCATATTCCGCTGGGTTCTGTTCCATGTCTCTACAGTATGCATCTTGCCTACATATTTCATGCAATGCTCCGATGTAAAGATTTCCATGACCTTTTCGAGTTGAGTGAAAAAAGCATATAAAGAGTCCCGATGGCTCTCGATATCGGATATATGTCATCGGTTCGGCCTAATTTGTCACCCATCTGGTAAAGAAACCTATCTCACGTTTAATCCAGGATTGATTGTGGGTGGTTTGGAGGTTTCTTATAATGATGAAACATAACAGGGTCAAGTTGCGGGGAAAACAAATATTATTTCTCCCCACACGTATGCCAACGGGGATCTTCGGTTTTTGAGTGAAGAACAAAAGAAAATGCATGAAATGTAATGGGTGGAATTGTTGCACAATCATTACCTGGTACAAAAGCTACTATTCGTTTTTCAGATGGTATTCCTTCGATGCCCCCTACCGAAGGAAATACAAAATTGGCTACTCAGTTGAGCGAGGTTAGTGAAGCGCTTGGTTTTGGAAAAATTTCTCCGGGCAACCCTGGCAGTCGCGGAGCGGGCGATATTCCCTACGTAGCAAAATATCTTGACTGTTTGGATGGACTGGGCGCCAGCGAGCGTGGCGCACATGCTCCCGGGGAAACGATAAACCTTAAAGAATATCCAAAATTGATACAACGAACAGCAGTGTTTTTGTATCGATTAACTAGATAAGCGAATTATCTGTTTTGATTTTTGCTTCTTTTAAATAAAGAATAAGAAAAAACAACAGGAATTAGCGATATTAAAATTGTTATGGTTATAAATGTGTAAAATAAAATATGGCAATTAAAAAAATGGATAGTAATAACTGAAGAACCCCACCCACTATCCAATATTTTCCAGCCAACCCATGTGTCTTTTTCCAATTTTCTTCATTTTCCAAAGTCCAGGGAAGTTTGTAAACCTTCTAATAATTCATTTGGTTTTTTTCATTTATGTTCATCTTTTGACTTATATAATTCTTCTATCTGCTTTTATATTTTTGCTATTCTAGTTTTATAACTTTCAATGGTAACACTACGACTCCATTTACCTATATTATTTACAGGCACCATATCCTCATAGTATTTTAATTTTTTCTAATTCTTTAAGTTCCTCAAATAGTGGCATAGTTGCCTCCTTTCTTTGTTTGTATTGTCACTTCAATATAAAACCTTGTACCAATCCCGCTCCCATTTTTTCGCCAAGTAAATGGTCGGTTACAAGCCTTACAAATCTTACTGGGCAGGTATTCTTTTTTAACTGGCTTTTTTTGCGTTACGCATGTTCTTTAGAACAAATTCAGGATAATTTTGTTTTTTTTATATGGCAACCGCCGATAGTATAAAAACTGTTCTGTCCAACACTGTTGTGCAAGACCGAGTGATAGAAATGGCCTGGGAGGACAGAACACCTTTTGAAGCTATTGAATTTCAATTTGGGCTTGCGGAAGCGGATGTGATTGAAATTATGCGTCGGTCTTTGAAGCGAAGCAGTTTTAATTTATGGCGAAAGCGTGTTAACAGCGGGGTTAGTATAAAGCATCAAAAAATTAGGGATGCTTCAATTATTCGTTTTAAGTGTAGCCGGCAGCGACAAATTTCATTGAATAAAATAAGCAAGCGGTAGGTTTTATTTTTTTAGCAAGTCCTTCCACGTATTGTAGGAGTAGCTATGCTGAACTAATGGCCTCCTACCATCCCATATCCATCAAACCTTTCTACATCATGCCCCGTCTCGCAGCCTTTCCCAAAGCCTTCATGCAAGCCCTCTGCAAGGATGGATCTATGAAGCTATCCGAATGGATACAAATGGCATCACTACTTGACATCGAAGGACTGGAATGGTACGCTGGTTTTCTGGAGATGCGGGACCGAGATCACTGGGCCGGCTTCCGTCAGCAGGTGGAAGACCTGGGTATGGTCATTCCAATGATGTGCTGCTCTCCGGATTTCACGCATCCCGACGCCGCTTTCCGCCGCGCTCAGGTCGAGCAACAGCATTATTGGATAGAGATGACCCATGCCCTGGGAGGTGCTTACTGCCGCGTGCTCTCCGGCCAGCGGCGGCCAGAGCTGACGATCGAAGAGGGCATAGGTTATGCGGAGGAATGCATCCGTGCCTGCCTGCCCTTCGCAGCTGATCGGGGCATCACGCTGGTCATCGAGAACCACTATAAAGATGATTTCTGGACCTGGCCCGAGTTTGCCCAGCAGATGGATGTCTTCTGCACATTGGTCGACCGCATTCAGGAGCCGGGATTTGGGGTGAACTATGATCCCAGCAATACCTACCTGGCCGGAGAGGATCCTATCACCCTGCTGGACAGCGTCCTGCACCGGGTTGTAACCATGCATGCCAGTGACCGATATCTACGATATGGCACGATCGAAGATTTACGGATGGAGGAGGGCGGGGTGGAAGGCTATGCCAGCCGGCTCAGCCATGGAGAGATTGGGAAAGGGCTCAATGATTATGACGCCATCTTTTCCCGGCTCCAGAGTGCCGGATTTGAGGGATGGATTAGTATTGAAGATGGGGTGGAGGGGATGGAACAGCTGGCTCGCAGCGTAGGCTTTCTTCGGACAAAGATGCAGGCTTATTGGCCCACCCCTGCCTAGCAACAGCGCCGTTATTCGAATTCCAACTCGTTGACGAAAAACTCCCAGGCCATCTTTTCTGTTTCTTGGTGTGATCTTACCCACAAGGTAGAAGGGCGATCGTCTGACAAACTGCTGCGGTCGTTGGATTCGCCCAGGATAGGGCGGATGGTAGGCATGCAGGAGGCCTCCATGACAGGATGTGGAATGTTGCTGTATATAGACATAATTCGGTGTATGTAGTTATCTCAATCAACGCATGGCCATATCAAAAGTTGTGAAACTGTTTAATCTTTTTACTTTAGTTTTCAACAGAAACTCATAAATATTGAGAATCAATATCTTACGTTAAGAGGTCATCATTTTAATAGCTTCTGCCCAGCGTATCGCAGGCGGCCTTGAGTAGGGAGTTGACATCGTGGCTATCTTGACCTTTTTCCCAGAGCATGATGCCGCTGGCGAGTGTCTGGGCGAGCTTCGCTTTCCGTTTGATGGTAGGTTGTCCGTTGTAGTAGACGGTGTAGGCGTTGAAGCCGGTGACACTGACGGTGGCACTGTCAGCCAGTGGGCTGCCGTTTTGTGTGAGGATGGCGGCATAGGTGAGGGTGGTGCCGGTCTGGGTGATGCCACTGGGCCGGCCGTAGGCTGGCAGTCCGAGGACAGCCCTTTGGCGAGGCATCCCGCGGGTGTTGATCCAATAGTTCAGGCTGGTCTGAGCGAGTGCCAGGTCGCTGTGGTGTCTATAGGGAATGGTCGTACTGAAGTCGTCGTAGGCCATGATATTGAAGAAGTCGACTTTATCCCCCTGCAGCAGATCGGTCGAGATGGCGTCGCGGAAGGCTCCGGGGTATTTGCCAGCGGTGATGGCAGCGGACAGGTAGTAGGCGGCGTTGACGTGGCAGCTGTCGCCCAGCTCTTTCATCAGGGCGGTGAAGGTAGCGGCGGTACCGTCTGCGGTAGAGGGGAACTCCCAGTCTATGTCGACGCCGTGGAGGTTGTAGGTCCGCAGGGTGTTCATGATCTGCCGGATGAAGGATAGACGGGTGACGGTGCTGGCGGACATCTGAGCCCAGTTGGTGGGGGTGCCGTTGATGGACAGAAATACCTTGGCCCCGTTGCGGCGGGCCTTTTCGGCCACCACGACCAGCCTAGCTGGATTTGCAATGGAGAGGTCGCCATTGGCACTCACGGCGGCGAAGGCGTAGTTTATCACGTTGCACATGCGGAACTTCTGATCAGGTACGGCTTCTGGGTCGCGGTAGGAGGGCATATATCCGACGACATAGAAGCCCAGGCTGGGGGGCGGCTTGATGGTAAGGGGCGAGGGCGGGTTGGGGTTAGGCATCTCTGATTTGCGACAGGCACTGGCCAGCAACAGCATGCCGAGAGTGGCGAGGAGGGTGCTGCTACGGCGGGAGAGAATGTTCGGGGGGGTCGGTAAAGGCATGGGCAGGATTAGGCTGATGACAATATAATACATATTCTTAGTTCGATGCCTTATCTTCACTATCAACATTTAAACCCATAATCAAATTCACATGTCCGACGGAAAATTGGTGGGCCTATTGCTTTGTGCCATAGCGCCCATAATATTCTTGATTCGCATCTACCGGTACCGCAAGGCCCAGGCAAAAGCCGGCTATCCGACTGTCCAGGGTACGATCGTTCATCAGGTACTGGAGGTGAAGGAACATGTCAGTACTGACTCGAACAACCTTCAGGAGGTCAGCTATGAGTATATCCCGAAAGTTGAATACGCGTATACTGTCGCAGGCCAGTCGTATGTGGGCACCCGCATCCATGTGTTAGTCAGCAAGTCTTCCAGCAGCGAAACGGAGGCGCAGAAGGTGCTGGCAGCCTATCCGGTACAGGCAATAGTGCAGGTCTTCCATAATCCCCAAGATCCGAGAGATGCATTTCTGGAGAATGACCCCGGCAAGCGGATGATCGATGCAGGCACCTGGTTTGCTGGCATTGTATTGATCATCATCGGTCTGGCCCTGATATTTGTTGAGTGAGCCCTGCTTTGACGATGCCTTTGGCATCTATGAGACCAAATCATTCCAATACTCACAGGCACTGTTGGATCCCTTGTCAGGAAGACCTGCGTCATCCAACATGTCACGGAAATTAATTCTTTCCATCAACTCCTGAAATAGGTGCAAAGCGCCCCATGCGGAGATGTTTTTGTCGGTGTATTTGTAGTCTATTGAATGCATCAAAAAAGTGAATTGTAGATGTACTTGCATATCACAATATTACTGACCTCTCAGAAGAATTTCTTCGTTTTGATCGCATAATCTGGGCTAAATAATGCACTGATTATGTCCAAGATGAGTCCGGATTGCAGAGCTGTTTATCCAGATTGCATATTTATTTAAAATTAAATAAATCTATTTGTAGTGTAGAAATAGAATTCTATATCCAGAATTCTTAAAATTCGTCCTAAAATTTAAAAAATAATAAAATATTTGAGTATGAATAAGAGATTACTTGATATCCTAAAACATCGAAAAAACTATTATTCTCAGAATGGGGAAGATGGAGTTTTAGAATACATTCTAGATAAAATTCAAAATAAAAATAAATGGTGTGTTGAATTCGGAGCATGGGATGGAATTCATTTGAGTAACACGTATCATTTTATTTCAAAGTTGGGATATCATGGTGTATTAATTGAAGGAGTAAAAGGCAGATATGACATATTGTGTGCAAATATGGAAAAATTTGGCTCAATCTGTATCAACAAGTTTGTGAATTATGAAGGGCTTGACACTTTGGATTTAATATTGTCAGAAACTCCAATTCCTATTGATTTTGATTTATTATCAATAGATATAGATGGGAATGATTATTATGTATGGGAAGCTCTAAATAATTATAAACCAAAGGTAGTCATAATAGAAATAAATATAAGAAATAAACCAAATCAAAATATCATTAATAAAAAAGATTCAAGCTATAGGCATGGAGTTTCAGGAACAAGCATATTACCCTTGACAAAATTAGCTGAAAAAAAAGGGTACACATTAGTTGCTAATATTTCATGTAATGCGATTTATGTATGTGATGAGTATTTCTCCTTATTTTATGATAAGAAACAAAAAATTGAAGATTTATACTTATATGAAGGGCAATATTTTCATGAATTGACTTTCATTGAAATGAAACGTATTGGGATATATTTAACTATAAAAAAGCTATTTTTTCTCATTGGTGTTGTCTTTAAAAAAATCAAGAAATTTCTAATAAAAAAATTATTTTGACACAGCAATACACTATAAGCGCCTGTCCAATCTAGGTTTCTATGTGGGAAGTTATTCGCCATCCCCATCAATCGATCGTTCCGAGAGAAGATGTTCGCTCATATAGCCTGCTGGAAGTCAGGGACCGTCACTCAAAAGGAATACTGTATTCATGAATGCATCAACTATAGCCAGCTCCACTATTGGTTTCGTGCATCTAAGGGCCAAGTTCAGCATGCGTTACTCCGCTGCACTCCTGCTGGCAGTCTGGCTCTGCCTCGCTTCCTGCTCCCTCACGCGATCCGTCGCTCCGCCGCTCCGCACCATTGCATTTGGTTCCTGCGACCACCAGGATGCCTATCCGAAAATGTGGGACGCCATCCTAGCCAACCGGCCAGACCTTTGGATATGGGGTGGAGATAATATCTACGGCGACAGTCATGACATGGATACGCTGCGTACCAAGTATGCGCGACAGAAGGCTGTTCCCGGCTACCAGACCCTGCGGCAGCGGGCGCATGTGACGGGGACCTGGGACGACCACGACTATGGCTTGAACGACGGTGGCCGGGAGTATGCCATGCGTGCGCAGAGCCGCGATGTGTTATTCGACTTTCTGGACATCCCAGCCAGGGATCCTGCCCGTACCCGTGAAGGGGCCTATCACAGCCGGACCTATGGACCGCCCGGCCGCAAGGTCACCATCCTCAACCTAGATACCAGATATTTCCGGGATCCCCTGTGGCAGGAGCCATATGCAGATCCGCGCTATCCAGGCGTCAGCCGGCACAATGTCCCCGCTCCTGGGCGGGATATCCTGGGCGAATCACAATGGGCTTGGCTGGAGCATGCACTCATGGACTCGACGGCTTCATTGGTCATCATCAACTCCAGCATTCAAGTCCTTTCCTCGGAACATCCCTTTGAAAAATGGGCCAACTTCCCCGATGCCCAGCAACGCCTTTATCGCTTAATTGCGCGCAGTGAAGCCCGGCAGGTGCTGATTCTGAGTGGAGATCGGCATATCGGGGAATGTTCAGCCATCTCCCTGGAGGGAAGAACCACCAAACTCTACGACATGACCTCTTCCGGCCTCACCCATACCTGGTCGACACCGAGGGCAGAACCCAATCGGTATCGGCTGGGAGAGCAGGTGGTGAAAAAGAATTTTGGCTTGATTCGTATTGACTGGTCAGGCAGGGTTCCACGACTCCGACTGGAGTTGCGGGGGGAAGGCAATCAGCTTTTACAGCAATGGGAGCCTGACCTCTAGAAAGCTTTTAGCGGGATGAGTCTTCCTTCCAATCAATTTGCACGATCACCTCATTGCGGCGATCCAGGATTTGAGAGGGAGGGTCATATCCGAGATACCGAAAATTACCTGTGGGTTGGATCTTTTTCTCCTGCAGGAGGGCGGAGAGCCGGTCGATTTGTTGCCGAATGGCAGCATCGGAGGCAAATCCGCTGAAGCGGATGACTGCTACATATTCCTCCTTGGATTGTACGAGGCGTACACCTGGATCGTTGGGCTTGGGCAGGTCATCCATCGCATAGGCAGAGGGCATGACAAAACTCATGGAAGAACCCTGCTCGCTGATGTCCATATGCACTGGTGAGGTCATGGCAATTTTCTGCCCTGCTTCATTGCCACCAAAAATATAGCCTGCAATGCGGCGAAATCCAGTGTAAGACACCTCTCGGTAGTTGCGGGCCGAGGAGCTGACGGTCGCTAGTGTCGCAGACGGATAGTAGCGTATCTCCAGGTCGCCCATACGGGCAACCGTACGGTATGCCTGCTCTTCAGTATCGTTGCCTCCTGGCTTGAGGAAGGAAGGGAACGGTAGGGCCGTGAGGAGGGCCAGTCCGGCTAAGAGAATTATCATTGTAGGATGTTTGATTTAGTACCTATAACAACCCTCCGGGCCGCTTGTTCAACAACTTTCGTTGATGGGCGATTGCCTTCAAAATACTGGTGTTTTCAGACTGTTGTTGTATCTTTCAATGACATCCTTGAACCATCAGGCCGAGAAGCATGCCTTATCCTGACCTTTCCCTGCACCATTTTCCAGTCTCCCAACTCTTCTCTTGGCCCAAGACGAAGGTCGAATGGGAGCCCTATCGGCTCAGCCAAGAGCAGCTGCAGTTTTTTGATGAATATGGCTATCTCTCCAATGTGCGGATGTTCGACGAAGCACAGATGCAGACGCTGCGCGAGGAGCTGGTCGCGCTCATGGACCCCGTCCATCCTGGTCATTCCCTTTACTATGAGTTCTCTTCCAATGAGTCGACTGACCCCGAGACGGTCATCTTCCACGCCTTGGGCGCCTGGCGCATCACGCCCGGCTATCATGACATCCTTTGGAATCCTGCCTTTGTCATGGCAGCCAGCCAGCTCTTCGGAGAATCAGCCGTCCGTTTCTGGCACGATCAGCTCTTTTGCAAACCACCGCATATTGGAGGGGTCGTTGCCTGGCACCAGGATTATTCTTACTGGACACGTACCGGCCCGATCCAGCATTTAACCTGTTGGATTGGCCTCGACGATACCGATACCGAGAATGGTTGCCTGCACTATGTCCCGGGTAGCCACCGCTGGGGACTCCTCCGTAAGCCTGTGCTGGCCGGTGAAATGGATGGTCTAAAAGCCTTTCTGACACCAGCGCAGGAAGCAGCCTTCCACCCTATCCCTGCCACCCTGAAGGCCGGTGAGGCGGTCTTCCACCATCCACTGATGGTACATGGCTCCTATGAAAACCGCTCTAACCGACCCCGCCGCGGGGTTGTCATCAATGTCTTCAAAGACGGCACTTGCTCTAATTCCGATGAGGTTCTCCTCCAAGGCGTGCCCTCCATACCGGCAGGCATGCCCATGCAGGGGCAGTTCTTCCCGCTCCTCTTTGATCCGCAGGTACATGTTTGAGACATAGGCAATCACTGATTGCTAAGACCTGTGATCAAAATCGCTGCGGGGTATCCTTATAAATAAGCAGTTTATGCATATTTATCTTGGATGACTCCGCATTTTTCACGGTCACTGCCGCTTGCTCCTCTCCGTCTATTGGCGGTGGGGTCAGCTAATCTAGGGTGGTTGGGCTGGGACGCCCATCTGTGATGATGGAATAGACTCACCCGAAATATTAATCTACACTTGTGTACAAACAGAGGGGCTTGAAGTCCATCGGTCTGATGTATGCACAATGACGGGGAGTTAGAACTCTACGACGAAGCCGATGCTGGGCAGCAGGGCGCCGGTCGTGCCTTCCAGAAGGACGGGGATGGCTTTTTGGCGGTTGTTGGGGGCGGCAGGGTTGATGTAGGAGCCGGCGTTGTAAGGCTCGCCGGTCCGTGTCGCGATGCTTTCGTCGGGATTCCGTTGGAGGGTGAAGCCGGGGATGGAAGGGTTTTGGCTGTTATAGGCGTTTTGTATGTCGAGGTAGAGGTCGAAGGTCCACTTACGGAAGTTGAACTTCTTGTCAATGCGCAGGTCGGCCGCATGGAAGCCTTGGAGGCGCAGGCTATTCAGCTGGGCGTTGTTGAAAACGGGTTCATAGGTGAAAGGGTAGTTGTCGAGCGAGCGTGAAATATCATAGGGGGTATAGGGGGCGCCGCCCAAGTATCGGAAGCGGAGTCCGACTTCCCAGTTTTTTTTGAAGCGGTAGCCGCCGGTGAAGGAGAGCAGATGTCGGTTGTCCCAGGCGGAAGGCAGTTTCTGTTTTGGGTCTATACCGGAGAAACGGCTGTGGTAGTAGGTATAGGCGAGGATGCCGTAGAAGTTGCGCGTCAGCCTTTGTTGAAAGAGCAGTTCATAGCCAAAGGCTTCTCCACTGCCATTGCTGGTGATGCGCTCATTGCCGAAGACGCCGAAGTCGCCGCCAAAGTTTGCCATGGATACTCCAAGGGCGGCGGAGACGGGGTAGTTACCGTATTTCTTCAGGAATCCTTCGGCAGTGACACGGGTGGAGCCGGTAGGCTGCCATTCGATGCCGGCCACCAGGTGGTCGGAACGGATATAAGCGGCATCCTTATTGACGGAGACCCCATTGACCTGGAAGCCGAGGATGGTATAGCTGGGCAGCTTATAATATCTGGCCAGCGATGCGTTCAGGTTGACGCCGCGGCCCAGGCTGTAGGAGAGGGAGAGGCGGGGGGAGATGGTTTGTCCGAGGCGACTGCCGGAAGAGGTATAGTTATTCCCGTCGATGCGGAAGCCTCCTGAAAGCGTAAGTTTTTCATCCAGCCCTTTACCCGTGGCTGTGAGGAAGGCGCCGTAGCGTAGCATGTCAAAGGCGGTGCTGTAATTGGCTGTGAAGGCAGGCCTGCGTTGGAAGGTGGTATTCTCATATCCTGTGAGGATGAGGTGGCCACCTGCGTTCATCTGGATCTTCCCCAGTGGGAAGTTGACTTCATATCGCATTCGGTTTTCTGCCTCTTTGGATCGGTAGCGCAGGATCCTGCGGTTTTCGTTGCCTTCATCGTTCTGTTCAAACTGGTCGGCTTCATTGCGGAGGTAGTTGCGGCTGGCGACAAGTTGCCAATAGCCTTTATCCATCGCATGCCTCCAGGAGACGCCGAAGGTGTACGACATCTGACCTTGCAGCGGTACCTGGTCGAGAATAGCCAGCTGCTCGAGCGTAGCTTTTTCCGGTTTGTTGAGGGAGAACTGGTCGATGGTGCCGATGCCGATGACGTTGATCTCATTTCGCTTGTCGGGCTTATGGGTGACCTTGTACTGGTAGTCCCAGTAGTTGGGCACGAAGGGAAGGTCGATCAGTTTGAAGAGAAACTGCAGGTACGATCGGCGTACGGAGGCGATGTAGGTGGTCTTGCCGTTCTTTTTTCCCAAGGGTCCTTCGGAGGTGAGGGCCGCTTCGCTGGCGCTGACGCGGAAGTTTCCTTGGTGTTTTTCAGGGTTTCCATTCCGCTGCCGGAACTGCAGTACGCCGGAGAGGGCATTGTCGTATTTGGCCGGGAATGCCGAAGTATGCAGGGTGACGCGGTCGAGGAACGCCACGTTGAGAATGCCTGCGGGGCCGCCAGCCGCTCCTTGGGTGGCGAAGTGGTTGATGGTGGGCACTTCGACGCCGTCGAGATAATAGACGTTCTCGTTGGGGGCGCCGCCGCGGATCACAATATCGTTCCGGAAGCTGGCGGAGCCGGAGACGCCGGGGAAAGATTGCACCACCTTGGCCATATCAAAGTTGGCACCGGGGTAACGGATGATCTCATTGGCGCTTAGGCTTTGTACGGAGTTGACTACGCCAATGGGCTTCGGAAAGTTGGCGCGGACCACGATGCCGCCGAGCTCTTTGCTTTCTTCTTCCAGGTCGAAATTGACTTCCACGGTGTTGCCGGAAGTGACTTCAATGTCAAATTTCGTGATGCTGCGGAAGCCTACAGAACTGGCTTCCAGTGTGTAGGTACGCGTGGCAATGTCTCGCAGGCGGTAGAAACCGTTGCTGTCGGTGACGGCCTGACGCTCCGTGCCGCTGACACGGATGGTGACGCCTTCTAGAGGCACCTGGGTGCGGGCGTTGCGGACAAATCCGTTGATGTTGCCGAGATTCTGAGCAGAGGCGCTGGCGATCAGGCTTAGGGCCAGCGTGAGGTGGAACAAATGACGGCGCATCTCGGGGATAATTTTGGTGCATGCTGTCCTCAGGCCACTAGTGGGTGACAACCTATTGACGTAAGTTTCTAAACAAGGTCTTGGCTGAAATGTTCGCAAACCAGGGCATCATGGCCCTTTCATCTGATGTTCAGGCCGTATTTGCGCAGGAGTCCTTCCAATGCATCTGGAGCGAAACGAGCATCGCGCATGCGATTACAGGATGGATCAATGCCGAAGTCGATGGCTTCGCGGAAGTCGCATTTTTCGAGGTTGCAATCTTTAAACAGGGCAGCGGTAAGGATCGAGAGGGAGAAGTCCGCTTCCCGTAGATCGGCGCCTGAAAAGTCGACCTGCAGGAGGCTGCAGCGGATGTATCGCGCGCCGCGCAGGGGCGATTTGAGGAAACTGGAGTAGTCAAGCCTGCATCCTTCGAAATGCACATCATACAGTGCGGAGTGGCAGTCGCCGAAAGCTAGCCCCATGGCCTGGCAGTCGCGTATCCAGACGCCGTTCCAAGTCGAACCTGTCAAGTTCGCGTTGGAGAGGTTGCAGTTGTTGAACGTGCTGTCGATGAACCAGAGGCCGTTCAGGCTTCGGCTGGAGAGGTCGCATCCTTCAAATCGGCAACCTTCATAGATGCCGGGTAGGATCCCATTTGCTGCGATTGTGTCTACAGTAAAGGTGATGTCTTCGAAGTGATTATCTGCGGGATACATCTGGTAGCAATGATACTCATAATCGCTGGATCGGGTCTGTCCACGCTGTATCGGAATGAAAACGCCATTTTTGGGTATTTTTGCAACATGACAAATCGACTTCACAGGCTGTCCTCGCGCTTTGTGATGGCCCTGACAGCCATCTCCCTCCATGCTTCCGCCCAGGATGCATATGAGATCCAAGCCCGTATCAAGCCTTTCGTCAAGGGGTACCTCTATCTAGCGCACCATTTTGGAAAGAAGCAGTACCTCGTCGACTCTGCGCTCATAGGTTCTGACGGCTTGGCCGTCTTCAAAGGGAAGGACCGGTTGCTGGGTGGGGTGTACATGATAGCCTTTCCGGAGAAGAACGGGTGGATCGAATGCCTGATGGACCGACAGCAGCGGTTTCGGGTCGAAGCCGACACAGCCAACATCCTCGGTACCATCCGTTATACGGGGTCTCCTGACAACGACGTCTTTGCCGACTACCAGCGCGAATCCTTTCGCCTCGGCACCGAGATCGGGGTGCTGCAGAAAAGGATGGCGGTAGAATCTCCGCAAGAGGCAGCTAAGACCCAGGAAATCATGCAACAGAAAGGTGCCGAGATGACAGCCTACCGCGACCGCATCATGCAGGAGCACCCCAACAACCTGCTGACAGCCATCTTTTATGTCTTGAAAGAGCCAGTGTTACCGCCGGCTGAGAAGCACCCCGGGGGCCGCTACGACTCTCTGTTTGCCTACCGGTACTTTCGCGACCACTACTGGGATCATATCTCTATGACAGATGAGCGGCTGGTACGCACGCCCGTCTTCCAGATCCGCTTCGATCGATATTTCGATGAGATTCTGCCGCAGCATCCAGACTCACTGTCAAAGGCTGCCGGCGAACTGCTGGATGCAGCCAAGCCAAATGCGGAGATGTTTAAATTCCTGCTGTCGTCCCTCACAGACAAGTATGTGAATCCACAGTTCATGGGCATGGACGCCGTATTCGTCTACCTTTTTGAGAAATACTACATTCCTGGAATGGCCGATGCATGGATGAATGAGAAGTACCGCAAGTTCATCTTCGACCGGGGTTATAGCCTGATTTCCAATGTCATCGGCAACAAAGGGGCCGACTTCGAGTTTCTAGACACGGCAGGTCGTAAAAAAAGACTCTACGACATCTCCGCCCCCTTCACCGTCATTTGTTTCTGGGACCCTAGCTGTGGCCATTGCCAAGAGGAGGTTCCGAGACTGGACTCCATGTTTCAGCAGAAATGGAAAAAGCAGGGTATCGCCCTTTTTGGCATGATGACGGATGGGGGTAAAGACAACTGGCTGAACTACATCCGAAAGAACAACCTGAAGGGCTGGGTGCATGGGCATCAGACCGAAGAGATGCGGGATGCATTGTACAAGGCAGGACTGCCGGGCTTTCGGCAGTTGTATGATGTCTATCAGACACCCATCCTGTATGCACTCGATAAAGAAAAGCGGATCATCGCCAAGAAGTTGAACTACCACCAGATCGACGACCTACTGGACTACCGGCTGAAAGCCGCTGCCAAGCCCCCGGCGAAATAAGGCTTGCTCAGAGTACTTGCCGGAGGGCGTTGTAGATGACCTTTGGCTTGCCCAGGGTATAGTAATGTAGGACCGGGACACCTGCATTCTTCAGTTCCTGCGACTGTGCAATCAGCCAGTCAGTGCCTACCTGCTCGCATTCTTCATCCGTCTTGCAGCGCAGGATCTCATCACTGAGGTCGGTGGGAATGTCGACATGGAAGGTCCTGGGAATGACAGTGAGCTGCTTCTTGTTGGTGAGGGGCTTAAGGCCCGGGATGATGGGCACGTCAATGCCTTCTGCACGGCAGCGGTCGACGAAGGCGAAATATTTTTGATTGTCGAAGAACATTTGGGTCACGACGTATTCCGCACCCAAGGCTATCTTCTTCTTGAGCCAACCCATGTCGTGGTCCATGTTGGGGGCCTCGAAATGTTTTTCTGGATAGCCGGCCACACCCATGCAGAAGTTGGTACGAGACCCATCCTGGATGTCTTCTTCCAGGTAAATGCCGTTGTTGAGGTCTGACACCTGCCGCAGTAGGTCGATGGCATAGCGGTTGCCGAGTGGCCCCGCCTCATAGGAGGCTTCGTTCTTGGTCACATCCCCGCGCAGGACCAGCACATTGTCGATGCCCAGGAAGTTGAGGTCTATCAGAGCGTCTTCTGTCTCTCGGCGGGTGAAGCCCCCGCATATGAGATGTGGTACGGCGTCCACCTTATAGTGGTTCATGATTGCAGCACAGATGGCGACGGTGCCAGGGCGCTTTCGTACTTCAACTTTTTCAAACGTCCCGTCCTTTTTCTTTTTGAAGATATGTTCACTGCGGTGGTAGGTGACATAGATGAAGGAGGGGCCGAACTCCATCAATGGGTCAAGGTGGTGGTAGATCGATGTGATGTTCTTTCCTTTGAGGGGGGGGAGTATCTCGAACGATACCAAGGTCTTTGATGCCTGGCGGATATAGTCTATGACTTTCATTTGAGTGGCTGCTGTTGAGGGCAAAGATAAATCAAAGGGGCTGCTTTCGCTAACCTTGCGCTTGGCTGCACCTGAGACAGCCAATCTTGCGTACTTTTGCCATTCGTCTTTGAAATATATGGGGCAGATCATACATACGGAGGGACTTGTCAAGCGCTACCGCAACCGCACGGTGGTAGATCACGTATCGGTGGAAGTCCGCCGGGGCGAGATCGTCGGCTTGCTGGGACCTAACGGGGCAGGCAAGACGACTACTTTTTACATGGTTGTGGGACTCATCCGTCCGGATGAGGGTCAGGTATTCCTAAACGACCTGAATGTCACCCGGCTGCCCATGTATAAGCGGGCTCAGATGGGCATCGGCTATCTGCCGCAGGAGGCCTCTGTATTCCGAAAGCTGTCCGTGGAAGATAACATCGCCTCTGTACTCGAGATGAAAGGGCTTGGCAGGGCGGAGCAGCGCCGCAAGACGGAAGAGCTGCTGCGTGAGTTTGGCCTCACCCATGTCCGGAAAAATAATGGTGACTCGTTAAGTGGCGGAGAGCGGCGCAGGACGGAGATCGCCCGAGCACTGGCGGTCGACCCGGGCTTCATCCTCTTGGATGAACCCTTTGCTGGGGTCGACCCCATTGCAGTAGAAGATATCCAGTCGGTCGTGGCGCGTCTCAAATACCGCAACATCGGCATCCTCATCACCGACCACAATGTCAACGAAACGCTTTCCATCTGCGACAGGGCCTATCTACTCATCGAAGGCCGCATCTTTAAGCATGGCACTGCAGAAGAGCTCGCAGCCGACGACCAGGTGAGGCGACTCTACCTGGGGCGTAACTTTGAACTTCGCAGAAAGGACTATCTTCACGAGGAGGCGCGGCATGAGGCTTCCGACGGGGCTCTCCCCAACGATGCATCCATCTGACGCGTCGTTGACAGACATGAGGATCCTCAGCCCCGCCATATCCCGAATGGCCCGCATGCGTATGTGGCGCATCGAGTCCATGATGATGAACCCAGTATCGGCCCAGCGCGAGGTGCTGCAGAACCTGGTCACGTCGGCACAATACACAGAGTTCGGTAGGCGGCATGGATTCCCAGAGCTGTTCTCCATCAAAGCCTTCAAGCAGGCCGTCCCCATCCAGGAATATGAGGACCTGCGCCCTTGGGTAGAGCGTATCATGCAAGGCGAACAGCAACTGCTGTGGAATACGCCGGTCCATTGGTTTGCGAAGAGCAGTGGCACCACCTCCGACAGGAGTAAGTTTATCCCTGTGAGCGATGAAAGCCTGGAAGACACGCATTTCAAGGCGGCCAAAGATGTCCTTACACTTTACTATCACTTTAATCCGGAGTCGGACCTGCTGACAGGTAAGGGACTGATCATTGGGGGGAGCCATACCATCCACCATTACAATGAAGAAACCCACTATGGTGACCTGAGTGCCGTCCTCATGCAGAACACACCCTTCTACGGGCAGTGGATCCGTACCCCTGAACTCAGCATCGCCCTGATGGACGAATGGGAGTCCAAGATTGAAATGCTGGCGCAGAATACCATCCAGGAAGATGTCACTTCCATCTCCGGGGTACCTACCTGGACGATGGTTCTCTTTAAGTGCATCCTCGAACGCACGGGTAAGTCGTGCATCAAAGAAGTATGGCCCAACCTAGAACTGTATATGCATGGAGGTGTTTCCTTTATCCCCTATCGGGAGCAGTTCGCCCGGCTGGTAGGTGCTGACATCCATTGCCTCGAGATGTACAATGCCAGCGAAGGTTTCTTCGCTGCCCAGGACAAACCGGGCGAAGATGGGATGCTGCTCTTCACGGACCATGGCATCTTCATGGAGTTTATGCCGGTCGAAGAGTATGGCAAGCCCAACCCACAGACAGTGGGGCTGGAGAAGGTCGTGCTCGGCAAGAACTATGCATTGGTGATCAGCACCAATGGGGGGCTCTGGCGCTACCTGTTGGGGGATACCATCCGCTTCACCACTCTCTATCCTTTCCGCATCCGCGTGGTGGGCCGTCTGAAACATTACATCAACGCGTTTGGCGAAGAGCTCATCGTAGACAATTCTGACAGGGCCATCGCCCTCGCCTCCGTGCGGACGGGCGCTGTCGTGCGGGACTATACCGTGGCACCCATCTATTTCAGCGAACACGGCAACGGCGGACATGAATGGCTGGTTGAGTTCGAAGTCGCCCCTGCCTCGCTGGACGAGTTTACTTCGGAGCTCGATCGAGTGCTGCAAACCCTCAACAGCGACTATGAAGCGAAGCGGTATCGAGACATAGCCCTCAGGCCACCCCTGCTGCACGCCGCCTCTGAGGGACTTTTCAGCGACTGGCTGAAGTCGAAAGGCAAGCTCGGTGGGCAGCATAAAGTGCCGCGGCTGTCTAACGACCGAAAATATATGGATGAGCTGCTGCCCTTGTCTCAACGGCCGGGCCAGGAGTGAAATCCTGTATCTTGCAATAAATGCGATGGCATGAGACTTTTAGATGGCAAGGTGGCGATTGTGACCGGTGCGGCCCGTGGGATCGGCGAGGCAGTTGTACTCAAGTTGGCAGAGCACGGCGCCCACATCGCCTTCACCTATGTGAGTGAGGGAAGCGCCGCCCGGGCAGCTGCCCTGGCGGAGCGACTGAAAAGCTTTGGCGTGGATGCTCGATCTTGGCGGACCGATGCCAGCGATTTTACTGCCTGTGAAGGCTTTGTCAGCGAAGTAGTTCAGCAATTTGGTACCGTCGATGTCTGCATAAATAATGCAGGCATCTCCAAGGATAACCTCCTACTCCGGCTTAGTCCAGCGCAATGGGATGAGGTGATGGATGTGAATCTCAAGAGTGTCTTTAACATGACCAAGCAAGTACTACGACCGATGATGAAGGCACGTAAGGGTAGTATCATAAATATGAGTTCCATCATTGGTATCCGGGGTAATGCTGGCCAGTCGAGCTATGCTACCAGCAAAGCAGGTATTATCGGTTTCACCAAATCGGTCGCACACGAGTTGGGTAGCCGCAATATTCGCTGCAATGCAATTGCCCCTGGCTTCATCGAGACCGATATGACCCATTACCTAAAAGATGGAGAGGCAGCCAAGGCCTTCATGGATAAGATACCCCTAGGCCGCTTTGGCGCTGCGGAGGAGGTGGGCGCGACGGCTTTATACCTAGCATCCGATCTGAGCTCATATGTCACCGGTCAGGTCCTCAGTGTATGTGGTGGACTAAATATCTAACGCAAGTCCTGCTTTTTTAATTTTGTATATCTTTGTCATAGTTTATGATCAAGCGAGTCCAACACTTCTGGTTGATGATATGGTTGCTGTCAATCGTCGTTCGATTGCTTCCTATCGAGCAGACGTCTGTATTCTTGTCTGACATCTTCCTGTCTGAGAAGGCCTCTGATGCAGTAGAGTCTGAAGATAAAGAGTGTGAGGTATTGGCTAGAAGCCGGCACAGCGATATGCAGGCTTTTTGTCGATACACATTTCTTCTAAGCCTTGATGGAATACCGCTTGGTGACTATGCGGCCCATCTGATGCGGGACCGTGGGGCAGATGATATCCCGACACCACCACCCAACGCCCGCGGGTAACACTTCTCCAGCGCCTCTTTCCCATTTTTATCATTCTTACTTAGAGATATTATGTCTCTTTCAATTCCTTTTTTAACATGCTCGCATCCATTATAGTGCTTTTGGTCTCATCTCATTCACTCTGAGGGTTGCCAGAATCCAGGGTAAAGCAATATTGCTATCTGCCATCGAATTAGCGACATGAATATTATTGTAATAGACATACATAGCTAAATAATAATTGCGCTCGAAAGATTATAATACTTGTTGTATAACTAATTATTTATTCAATAAAAAATCAACAAATGGAAAACGCTAAAAATCAATTTAATGAGCAAATGGTAGAAACAACTTTGCAAGCCTGGTGCGATGCAGTAATTGCCACAGGGAAAGTTCATACCAATGGAGGGGATGTTATGACTTTTGCTAACCAAGTTTTAAATGCGGCATATGATTACGAAAACGGAAAGGTCCTTTTCAAGCCTACCCTCACATCAGGGGAGCAAACCTTTAGACCAACGCAAGAGGGAGCATTGTCTTACTTTATTGGGAAAAATAACTCATACCCGAATGACCATGGTTTTTTATTAGAACCTTGGTTAAAGGTCTGGTTTACCGATGTAAATTATATTTTGAGAGAGGATTTGGCAATTGTACAATGCAATGTTCATTTCATTTCAGCCCGAAGAGAAATTTTTGTCAATAAAAGTTTTGTTTTCAAAATAGATGAAGAATCAAAAAAAGTAAAAATTTGCTTACACCACTCTTCCCTTCCCTACAATCCAAATCCAACTACTAGTTGATTTTTTAGGCAAGATAAGATTTGAAATACATCTATGTAAAGGCAGTATCACACTATATAATTGATCGAGTACTCTTAAAGATTTATAATGAAAAATAAATTATTTTCATCCGTACAAGCAGACTCGAAGTCAGGTTTGGTAGTTTTTCTGGTAGCATTACCTCTTTGTTTAGGAATTGCAATTGCAAGTGGGGCTCCCCCTCTTGCTGGTATAATTACAGGGATCATTGGGGGAATAGTAGTTGGTCTTCTCAGTAACTCAAATGTAAGTGTTAGTGGGCCAGCGGCTGGTCTAATTGCTATTGTACTACTTGCGATCAATGATCTAGGATTTGAGGCATTTATATTATCCGTAATGTTGGCAGGTATTTTCCAAATCATACTTGGTTTTGCCAAAGCAGGTAATATCTCTAATTATTTTCCATCAGGCGTGATTTATGGAATGCTAACTGGAATTGGAATCATAATTATAAAAAAAGAACTGCCTCATGCTATAGGTTATGACAAAGAGCATGAAGGTGATTTTTTCGACTACAACCTATATAAAGAAGATTCCGGATTTTTTAACGAATTAATCAATGCCCTTAATTATTCACATTTGGGTATTATAATAACTACTCTTATTTGTTTGAGTATTCTTATAGCATTCAATCAGATAGCTTCGCTAAAAAAAATTAAAGCTGTTCCAGGAGCTTTAGTGGTAGTAGTGGTTGGTATTGCATTAAATGAAATATATCGAATGGCAGTACCTGACTTTTTAATTAAAGATGAGCACTTAGTGTCTTTACCGGTTGCAAGTTCATTTAATGAGTTTATAGGACAATTTTCCACTCCTGATTTCTCAGCTATCACTAACTTAAATGTTTGGGTTACTGCAGTAACTATAGCTGCAGTGGCAAGCATAGAAACTTTATTGTGCATAGAGGCCGGAGATAAAATGGACCCATATAAGCGTTATACAAGCGCAAATAAAGAGTTGAAAGCGCAAGGAATTGGAAATATTCTAACCGGGCTTCTAGGCGGATTACCCTTGACAAGTGTAATCGTAAGAACTACTGCAAACATAACATCTGGTGCAAAAACTAAATTGTCTGCTGTCATTCATGGCGTTTTACTATTTATAGCGGTAATCTTGATTCCGTCATTACTTAATAAGATACCTATGGCAGCTTTAGCTGCTATATTACTAATGATTGGTTATAAATTAGCCAGTCCGCTAGTTTTCAAACAGATGTATAGTATTGGTAAATTTCAATTCATTCCTTTCATAGTAACTGTAATAGGTGTAGTTGGAACAGATTTGCTAAAAGGAGTAGGTATGGGATTAATAACGAGTATATTGTTTATTCTTACTGGGAATTTAAAAATTGCCTACTTTTTCAGAAAAGAAAAACATGCCGAGGGGGAGGTCGTTAAAATAAATTTAGCACAGGAAGTATCATTTTTGAATAAAGCAGCCATAAAACAAACACTTGCGCATTTACCAGAAAATTCAAGGGTCATAATTAGTGCACATGATACTGTATATATAGATTATGATGTATTAGAGCTGATAAGAGACTTTTCGGAACATGGATGCAAGAACAAAAATATTTTTGTAGAGTTACATGATTTCAAAAAAGCATATAAAGTAAGTAATAGCATAGAAAATTCTCGGGTTTCTTAAGGATAGGGTAAAGACATTTTGACTACTTCTATCTTTTAGTCAATTCCCTGGTCATGAATTCACACCTGGGAATTGACTAGTGGGTAGCCTGTTTTTGATCGATGATCGAAGTAATCTGCCCGAAAATATCCTCGATCGTTCCGACGCCTTCGATCGACAGAGACTTGCCAAGGGCATGGTAATGTGCTGCGACGGGCATTGTGTCGCGGCGGTAGACGTCTAATCGTTTGCGGAGTACGGACTCGTCGGCATCATCGATGCGTCCGGAGGTCTTGGCGCGCTTCTGCATTCGGGTGATCAGTTCATCGTCGGGGACGTGGAGTGCGATCAGCATGTTAATAGAGGTATTATGGCTGGCAAGCAGCTGGTCGAGGGCTTTCGCCTGTGCGGACGTGCGGGGAAAGCCGTCGAAGAGGAAGCCGGGCACATCTGGATAGGTCTCAAGGGCGTTTTGGATCATTCCAATCACCACGGCGTCAGGCACGAGTTGACCTTTGTCCATGAGGCTCTTGGCCTCTAGCCCGAGGGACGTCTTGCGTGCGATCTCGCCGCGCAGCAAGTCGCCGGTGGAGAGATGCTTGAAACCATATTGGCTAATGAGCTTCTCTGACTGTGTGCCCTTGCCGCTGCCGGGCGGGCCAAATAAAATCAGGTTGTACATTGCGTGTGGGACCGTAGAATGTGGCTGATACATTCAAATATACAGGAAAACGCTCTCCTATCGACGCATCATGTAACCGTTCGTTGACCTGATTGGATATATCATTCCGCCTCACAGAACCCTCAGGCCTTATCCTTGTTATACGGTGGTGGGACTGGCGCTGATGCAAGCGGCTTTTGCCCCACAGACACGTTTCTGTACAGATAAATGGTGTGATATGACTAACCCTTTTCCATATTTGCTGCTGTTCGCCCTGTCTGGAGTGAGCTGTGGCTATTCGCAACCCAAATCCCGTCAAACCCCCGCCACTATGGAGTCTAAATCTAAAAAACAGGATGTGTTTTCCCGCACGGACAGTTCCAAGCTCAATCTCAGTGATGCCGAATGGAAGGCAAGGCTCTCGCCAGAAGTTTATTATATCGCCCGAATGAAGGGCACGGAGCGCCCCTGGACCAGCCGGTTTGAGAAATTCGATGAGAAGGGAACCTATTTCTGTGCTGCTTGTGGACAAGCTCTTTTTCGTAGTGACACCAAGTTTGACAGTGGCTGTGGCTGGCCAAGCTTTTATGAGCCGGTAACTAAGACTAGCATTGTGTACCTCGAAGACAAGAGCCATGGTATGATTCGTACCGAAGTCCAGTGTGGCCGTTGTGAGGCACACTTGGGCCATGTCTTTGAAGACGGCCCCCCTCCGACGGGTCTGAGGTATTGCATCAACGGTGTCATCTTAGACTTTGAGAAAGCCCGGGAAGCTGGCGAGCGCTACACAAGAGCAAAGCAGTAATCGCCAAAGTCGTGTGGCCCTGCGTCCATACTGACAATTCGGACGGCAACATGTACAAAGGGCCGGAGGAAATCCCACAGGCCTTTGTACAGTGGCAGGGCTGAGGATTATTTAACTTCGTTCAGTTGGATGTTGAGTACAACATCTACATTCTCTCCGACAACGAGTCCGCCAGCCTCCAAAGCCCGATTCCATTTGAGGTTGTAATCGAACCGGTTGATGGTGGCCTTGGCCTTGAAACCGGCCTTGCGTCCGCGGGGTGTGCTCATGATTCCGCCATAGATCACATCCCAGGTGACAGTCTTTGTCACATCCCGTACTGTCATGTTGCCAGTGAGCTGATATTTGTTGCCACCCAGGGGCTTCATCGTGGTGCCGACAAAGGTGATCTTGGGAAACTGTGCAGCGTTAAAGAAGTCGTCGCCCTTGAGGTGGTTGTCTCGGTTCTCATTGTCGGTATTGATGGAAGCGGCCTCAATGGAAAACTGGATCTTGGCATCGGAGAAGTCGGGCTTGCCGCTTTCCAGGGAGCCATCAAAATTCCGGAAGCTGCCGTCGACTTCAGAAATGGCCATGTGGGTGACGGTGAATTTGGTGTTGGAATGGGTCTTGTCAACGGTCCATTTGGTGACTTGTGCCAGTGCGGTGGTGTTTCCTGCGAGGGATGCGGTCAGGAGGAAGAGTCCGAAGATGGTTTTTTGCATAAACTTTCTTTTTAATTGGTCTTGAGCGGGTGAATTAATTAATTTCCGCAAAATTAAACTGGTCATATGAGGATTGGATGTTTTTTCAATTTTCGACTTGTGCTGGCTTGCATAGTGAGTGGCCTGGCGGTAAATGCTCAGGCACAAATGGTAGGCCTTTCGCAATTTTCAAACTGGAAGCCGCGCAACATAGGCCCATCTGGGATGAGCGGCCGCATCACAGCCATCGACGCTGTCACCCAGGACCCCAGGGTCGTATGGATTGGTTCCGCTTCCGGCGGGGTTTGGAAAACAATCAACGGCGGTGACTCTTGGACTCCAGTTTTCGATGAACAAACCAATCTGAACATTGGTTCGCTGGCCATCCAGCAGAGCAATCCCTCCGTCGTCTGGGCAGGGACAGGCGAAGGCAACCCCCGCAACTCGCTGAACCTAGGCAGTGGTATCTATCGGACACTAGACGGTGGTAAGAACTGGTCGTGCATGGGCTTGGAGAAGACGAAAAACATCCATCGCATCCTGATAGACCCTGTGCAGCCCCAGACAGTCTATGCCGGGGCCATTGGCAACCCCTATGCCGAGCATCCCGAACGCGGCGTCTACAAGACGACCGACGGGGGGCAGAGCTGGCAGTTGATCCTGCATACCAACGACACCTCCGGCGTGGCCGACATGATAATGGATCCTTCCAATCCCAACAAGCTCTTCGTAGCCATGTGGCAGCACCGCCGGACGCCTTGGAGCATCATGAGTGGCGGCAGCGGTAGCGGACTCTACCGCACGCTCGACGGCGGTAAGAGCTGGAAAAAGCTGGGACAAGACGACGGACTCCCCGAGGGTGACTATGGCCGCATCGGCCTGGCCATCTCTCGCAGCAACCCGAACCGCGTCTATGCCCTGGTAGAGGCGAAGAAGAACGGACTCTACCGAAGCGACGATGGCGGCTACCACTGGACCCTCGTCAACAGCGACCCCCAGTGGGTCACCAACAGACCTTTTTATTTCCAGGATATTGCCTGTGACCCGGAGAACGAAAACCGCCTCTGGCTCGTCTACCAGATGATCTCCTCCAGCGATGACGGCGGCAAGACCTTCAAGGTCGTCATCCCCTACAACGGCATCCACCCGGACCACCATGCCTTCTGGATCCACCCGACCGACGGCAACCACATCATCGAAGGCAACGACGGGGGTATCGGCATCTCCCGCGACCGTGGGGCGACCTGGCATTTTGACGAGAAGATCCCCGTCGGACAGTTCTACCACGTCAATGTCGACAATGAGACACCGTATCATGTGATGGGCGGCATGCAGGACAACGGCAGCTGGAGAGGCCCCGCCTATACCTGGATACAGGGCGGCATCCGTAACTACTATTGGGAGAGTGTCTGGGGCGGCGATGGCTTTGATGTGATGCCTGACCCGGACGATGCCAACTGGGTCTATGCTATGAGCCAGGGCGGCTCTGTAGGACGCTACCATGTGAAGACCGGTGAGCAGTGGTATATCCGCCCGCCTGCCACCGACCTCCAAAAGCGCTTGCGCTTTAACTGGAATGCTGCCATCGCCCAGGATCCCTTCGACCGTTCCACCATCTACTTTGGCAGCCAGCACTTACACCGGAGTCCCGACAAAGGCGCCAGCTGGCAGACACTCTCTGGAGACCTCACCACCAATGATTCTGTGAAGATGGACCAGCGCCGCAACGGGGGACTGACACTCGACATCACCGGTGCAGAGAACTTCTGCACCATCCTCACCATCGCCCCCTCTGCCCGACAGCGAGGCCTGGTGTGGGTCGGTACAGACGATGGCAACGTCCAGCTGACCCGCGACGGAGGTGCCAGCTGGACGAATTTCAGGGGGCGGATACCCGGCCTGCCGCTGGGCGCCTGGATCCCGCAAATACAGGCATCCCGGCATCAGGCGGGCGAAGCTTTCGTGGTGGCCAACGACTATCGCCGGGGTGACTTCAAACCCTACATCTTCCGGACCACAGATTTCGGCAAGACCTGGACCCGCCTGGTCGACGAACAGAAGGTCAAAGGCTATGCCCTCTGTGTGCTGCAAGACCCCGCCGAGCCCAACCTCCTGTTCGTAGGAACCGAGCATGGACTCTGGGTGAGCCTCGACAACGGAGTGCATTTCGAGCAATGGAAGAACGGATTTCCTGCTGTGTCGACCTTTGACATGGTCATCCAGGAGCGGGAGGCCGACCTCGTCATCGCCACCTTTGGCCGGGCCCTCTGGGTACTGGACGATATCCGCCCCTTAAGGACCCTCGCTGCGGCCAAAGGGCAGGCATTGAAGCCCTTCCAGGCCTTTGCTGCAGGAGACGCCATCCAGGCAGAGATCCGCAATGCACCCGGCTATGAGTGGAGCACCTGGGGTCTCTGGAATGCTGAGAATCGACCGACGGGCGCGGCCCTCTCCTGGTTTGTGCAGGCAGACACCGCACTACGAGTCAAGGATAAGGCCGATAGCCTGATGGTCCGCATCTATGACGAGCAAGGCAGGCCTGTCCGCAGCCTGCGGTGGCCATCCAAGGCCGGCTTCAACCGGGCTTTTTGGGGGCTGGAGGGCAAAGGGCAGCGCATGCCCGGCTCCCCCAAGCCCAAGGCAGGGGCTCCGGAGCTCGGCGGCCAGCCTGTGGTGCCGGGCCGTTACCAGGTGGTCCTCACACAAGGCAAGCATACAGACTCTCTGTGGCTGACGGTCCGGCCCGACCCGCGGCTGGGCGACCGGTCCGCGATACGGGTGGCGCAACAGCAACTGCGCGACCGTCTCCTGCAGCGTGCGGAGCCCTTGGTGAAGGCCCTGGATGGTCTTTCCGACGCGGAAGAGGCCCTGGATCGCGTGGAAAGGGCCTATCGGGACACGAAAGGTCCCGTTGGAGACTCTGTGCGCACGTCGACCAAGGCACTCCAGGACTCCGTGAAGGCACTCAAAGCGTCTGTCAACGGCCAGCGCCAGACGGGGCAGGGCTATGGGCAGGTGCCGCAGGTGACCGTCATGAACCAGATCATGCAGGCTAACCAGGCGATAGGCGCCAAGCCACTGCCGCCGGGCGAGCAGGAGTTGATGCTCGTCGCGCGGGCAGAGGCACTCATGGCGGCGGCGGCCCAGCGAATAGAGGCCTTCCTGGCAGGAGAATGGAAGGCCTACCGCTTGCGGGTGGAAGCCAGCCGGGTGGATTTCTTCGGCGGGTACCGACCCTGACGAACCTCCTCTTCTCCTATGAAAAGCACATGCTCCCTTTATGGTAACTTTGTTTTCCATTTGTAGTTATGCCAGAAGATTTCAGACTGTCGCAGCTAGCAGAGACCCTCACCGGTTCGGAGATCGTACGGATGAATGGTGAGATCCGCCAGCGGATGGGGGAGGGGCATAAGGTATTCAACCTCACCATCGGAGACTTCGACCCGCAGCTCTTTCCCATCCCGGCCGAGTTGGAGGAGGAGATTGTTTTTGCCTACCGCAAGCATTTGACAAATTACCCTGCATCCGAAGGAGAGCCAGATTTGCGCAAGGCCATCGCCCGGTATATCACCGAGCGTCGGGGCCTTTCGTATGGAATGGATGAGATCCTGGTAGCTTCTGGCGGAAGGCCCCTCATCTACACGTTATATCGCTCCATCGTCGATCCGGGGGAGTCTGTCATCTACCCCGTGCCCTCCTGGAACAACAATCATTATGTCCATTTCGTGGGCGGTGCCCATACCCCGGTCCTCACCACGGCCCAGAATCGCTTTATGCCCTCTGCTGAGGATTTGCGCCCGCATCTGACAGGGGCCGTATTACTGGCGCTCTCCTCTCCATTGAACCCATCGGGGACCACTTTCAGCCGTTCCGGGCTGGCGGAGATCTGCGAGATGGTCGCTGAAGAGAATCGCCGCCGTCCAGCGGGGGCCAAAAAGTTGCACATCCTGTTCGACCAGATCTACTGGCAACTCACGCATAAGGGGACGGAGCATGTAGATCCGGTCAGCCTTTGCCCCGAGCTGAAACCATATACTGTATTTGTAGATGGCATCAGCAAGTGCTTTGCCGCTACTGGCGTCCGCGTGGGATGGTCCCTTGGGCCGGCGCATATCATCTCCCGGATGAAATCGATCCTCTCCCATATGGGGGCCTGGAGCCCTATGCCGGAGCAGATGGCAACGGCCCGCTACCTGCTGCAGAAGGGCTCTGTCGATTCCTACCTATTCCTGTTCAAGCGCGGAATTTTCGAGCGGTTGGACAAGATTCATAAAGGGCTGCTGCAATTGAAGAAGGAAGGATACCCCGTCGATTCGATGGCCCCACAGGCTTCTATCTACCTGTCAGTAAGGGTTGACCTGAAAGGCAGGGCGAAGACGACTGGACAGGTCCTTGACACCCAGCAAGATGTCACTAAGTTTTTGTTGGAGGAAGCAGGGTGGGCTCTGGTACCCTTCCAGGTATTCGGTATGGAGGCTTCCACTCCCTGGTACCGCCTAAGCATAGGCACAGTGAAGACGGAGGAGATACGAGATATGTTGAAGCGGCTTAAAGACTCGCTACAGGCCTTTGCCTGACGTCATGAACGAAAGGGGATCACCTGACCTGCCTCTATGGAAGAGAGGCACCTCTCAGTTGAGGTTGAGGAGGAAAACGAAAGGTTTGGGAGGATGCTCGCGGAGCTTCAGGAGGATCTGCTTGCGGGAATGATGGAGGCGACGTCGATTCAGGTCGATGCATTCGCAGCAATGAGAAAGCTTCTCGGCGGATTCAACGGTGAACAAGATCCGGTTCAGGAGCGCTACCTCCCGTTCGATGGCATCTTCGCTCATCGATTTATTTTTCACCAGAACCAGAAGATCCCTGTTTGGACGCTTCATAACTTACACCTGTTGACTATCAATATCCAATTAAATCCCTCTTCGATGGGCAGCCGCAGTTACCTTTTCGGGAGGCTGTGCAGGAGGCTGCCGCAACGACAATGATCAGCAATGCTAGGATCATTCTTGACATGGTGTGACAGTTTAGCAGTGTAAAGATATGTTTTTTGCTTGATTGCATATCATGAAGGATGTAGATGCAAAAGCTTCTGCGCTTGCCGGAGGCGCCGCGCCCCAGGCGCCTGGCGGACTTCGGGTTCTGGTCAGCCCCCTTGACTGGGGGCTGGGCCATGCCACGCGGATGATTCCGATCGTACGGTACCTGTTATCATGCGGGTGTCAGGTCACCATTGCTGCTTCCGAAGCCTCTAAGGACCTCTTGTTAGCGGAGTTTCCCGACCTCCTTTTTCTGGACATCCCCGGGTACCGGGTGAAGTATGGTCAAAAAGGAAGCCAATTTTTCCTAAAGATGGCCGCGCAGGCCCCGCGTATCCTATGGGCCATCTTGCGCGAGCACTTCTGGTTGCGGTCTGCCATGCGGATATATCGCTGGGATGCCGTCGTCAGCGACAACCGGTATGGTCTATTCCATCGGCGGATACCCTGCGCGATCCTGACGCACCAGGTCCGGATACGGACAGGTCGGGCATGGCTGGATGGCCTGCTGCGGCCCTTCATATGGGCCTTGCTGCGCCGGTTTGAAGTGTGCTGGGTGCCCGATATGCCCGGCGTGCCGAACCTGGCAGGCGCACTCTGCCACGGCCATATGCCCCGTCATGTTCAATACATTGGCCCGTTGTCAAGGTTTGAGTCAGGGCCGACCCGTCTCTCTGACCGGCTGCTGGTGCTTCTCTCCGGCCCGGAGCCACAGCGGACAATGTGGGAGTCGAGTCTGCGGCAGGAGTTATCCCAAGAGGCCTTGCCGGCGACCGTTGTCCAGGGGTTGCCCGGTCAAGGGGTGTCAGAGGCGGCTGCTTCAGAGGTAGAATGGATCCGGCACTTGCCGGCCACTGCTCTGCAGGCAAGGGTCCGCGATGCTGGTTGGGTTGTGGCTCGGTCTGGATATTCTACGGTGATGGACTTAGTATGCCTGGGTAAGGCGGCCGTGCTCGTGCCCACACCCGGCCAGCCCGAGCAAGAATACCTGGCCGCTCATCTTCAGGAGATGGGCCTTTTCCCTTTTTTGCCGCAAGGGGCATTTCGCTTAGGAGAGGCGCTTGTCTTGTCAGCGCGGTCCAGGCCAGCTGACGTCCGGTTCGACTTTCACCGGCATAGGGCCATCCTACGGGGATGGCTGGATGACATCATGCTTAGAGCGGGAGGTCAGTATGTCTAAACGCCTTGCGGCGCATCTGGCAGTCTTGTTGGCCAACCTCATCTTCGCCGTCAACTATACCATCGTCAAGCTGGTGACGCCCTCTCTGATCGGCTCTTTTGGCTTGAATGTCGTGCGCGTGTTGACCACCGTCGGCATCTGTTGGCTGATGTTCTTGTTTAGCAGGAAAGATCGGTGGCCTGAGCGGGAAGACCTGGGCCGCATCCTGCTCTGCGGGCTGACAGGCGTCTGTCTGAACCAGCTGCTGTTCATCAAAGGCTTATCGATGACGCATGTCATGCATGCAACACTGATCCAGCTCACGACGCCGGTGGTGATTACCCTGATTTCCTTTTTATGGTTTGGAGAGCGGCTGGGGTGGGTTCGTCTGCTGGGGCTAGTGTTTGGCATGGGTGGGGCTGCCTGGCTGATCCTGGGTCGAGGTGGCGGCAGCGGCGGCCATCATGTCTGGGTCGGCGATCTGATGGTTTGGCTCAACGCCGTCTCCTATTCAGTTTACTTCATCACAGTGAAGCCACTGATGCGTAAATACGCGCCTGCCCAGGTGATGCGATGGGTGTTTACGGTGGGGGCTTTTGGCATCCTCCCTTTTGGGTGGGGTGAGTTTGTGGCGGCTCCCTGGGCGGTCTTCACCGTCTACCAGCTGCTGGCGATTGGATTTGTTGCTGTGATGGCGACCTGGCTGGCCTATGTGCTGAACATCTATGCTTTGAGCCAGCTAAGTCCATCGGCTACCGGCACCTATATCTATACCCAGCCTTTTGTAGCTGTCACGATGGCGGCCCTGTTCCTGGGGGAGTCTTTCACCTGGCAACATCTCTCTTCAGGGTTGTCGATCTTTCTGGGTGTCTATCTGGTCAGCCGCTCCGATTAGGGCCTTTGCCAGAGGGGCCCAGCGGTGGAAGCCATGGATGGGAGTTTATCCATAGTCCGGATTTTCGAGTAATATTGGCTTCTTCATAATACCTGTACATGAAAAAAATTCTGCCATTGCTATGGGGGTTGTCGCTCGCGATCCCTTCCATGGCGCAAAGTACCTTTTCGGTGAACGGCGTCGCCGACCACCGCTCGGGTGTCTATGCATTCCTACATGCTACCATACACCGGGATGCGAAGACGGTCTTGAACGATGCGACCCTCTTGATCCGGGACGGCAAGGTCGAGTCAGTGGGCAATAGCCTTGCCATTCCCTCAGATGCCGTGGTGGTCGACTGTGCAGGCAAGCATCTCTATCCTTCCTTTATTGATGTCTTCGCCGACTATGGTATGCCCCCACAGGCGCAGCGTTCCTTTGCCGGAGGATTTGACTTCAGGAATATACAGCTGAACTCCTCCCAGAAAGGTGCCTACGGCTGGAACCAGTCCATCCGACCGGAGGTGGAGGCCTCTAAGTTGTTTGCGGCCGATGAGGCCAAGGCCAAAGGATTGCGGGACATCGGCTTTGGCACCGTGCTTACGCATCTGAAAGATGGAATCGCCCGTGGAACGGGCGCCGTCGTGACGCTGGGCAGCCGGAAAGAAAACCTGGAGATGTTGAAGCCCCGGGCCTCCGCACATTATTCCTTCAACAAGGGCAGCTCGATGCAGAGCTATCCCAGCTCGATGATGGGTTCGATCTCCCTTTTGCGGCAGAGCTACCTTGATGCGGGCTGGTATCGCAATAACAACAAAGGAGAAGGGATCAACCTGACACTGCAGGCATGGAATGCCATACAGGATCTCCCGCAGGTCTTCGATGCAGGTGAGAAGTGGAACGTCCTGCGGGCCGACCGCATCGGCGATGAATTCGGCGTTCAATACATCATCAAAGGCGGCGGAAACGAATATCAGCGTATCGCAGCGATCGCTGCTACCAAGGCCTCGTTCATTCTGCCGCTCAACTTCCCCGCGACGATGGATGTGGAAGACCCCAATGATGCACGTTTTGTGTCACTCGCAGATATGAAGCACTGGGAGTTGGCACCCACCAACCCCGCAGCGTTTGAGCGGGCAGGGATTCCCTTTGCCCTCACCACGGCCGAACTCCGGGATGTCAAGGGTTTTGCTGCGGCCATTCGTAAGGCCATCGAATACGGACTTTCCGAAACAGCTGCCCTAGACGCGTTGACCCTGGCGCCCGCGCGTATGCTAGGACTTCAGGAGATGGTGGGCTCGCTGGAGCCCGGCAAGCTCGCCAACCTTATTGTCACCAGCGGGCCCGTCTTCAGCGAGCAGACGCAGATCCTGCAAAACTGGGTCCAGGGTGTCAAATATGGGGTAAAGGAAGACGCCTGGAAAGAAATCAAAGGCACCTATGCCCTGACCCTGACAACCGACAAGGGGCAAACAGTCTACGTCCTCGATGTCAAAGGCAGCGCTGCTGCCAGCATCCTCGGAAAGGATACCCTCATGGCCAAGTTCAGCCATGATGGCAAGCTGGTGCGCATCTCCTTTTCGCCCGAGAAGCGAGCCCGTGGCCAGTACCGGCTGAGCGGTGTCTCGCAGGGTGCAGAGTGGTATGGTTATGGGGAGGACAGCAGTGGCCTTGCGCTCACCTGGAGTGCCGCCCTGCAATCGACCGCCACCCCCAAGGCAGACAGCGCCCGGCGTCGCCCCTCCCCCCGGATGGGTGCCATCACCTACCCCTTCCTGCCCTTTGGCTGGACGCAGCAGCCGGCTGCCCAAGACCTGCTCATCCGCAACGCCACCGTCTGGACCAGCGAGTCGCAGGGCCGTCTCGAGCAGACAGACATTCTCGTTAAGAGAGGTAAGATTGTGCAAATAGGCAAAGGGCTGGCAGATCCTACCGCTAGAGTGATAGATGCTACGGGCAAGCATGTCACCGCCGGCCTCATCGACGAGCATTCACACATCGCGGCATCCTCCATCAACGAGGGTGGGCAGTCGGTCACCTCCGAGGTCCGCATTGCCGACAACCTCAACCCCGATGACATCAACATCTATCGACAACTCAGCGGAGGGGTGACGACTTCGCACATCCTGCACGGCAGTGCCAACACCATCGGCGGACAGACCCAGCTCATCAAACTCCGCTGGGGTGCTGATGACGAAGGCCTGAAGTTCAAAGGAGCACCCGGCTTTATCAAGTTTGCCCTCGGAGAGAATGTGAAGCGAAGTTCCCTGAGTCAGGGCAACACTCGTTTCCCCGACACACGCATGGGCGTGGAGCAGGTCCTCACCGATGCCTTTCACCGGGCCAAGGCCTATGAGCAGGAGCTCCGCCGGGTGGCAGCTGAGCAGAAATCTAGGAAGGCCGCTGTGGTAGATCCCTACCGTGAGGTGCGGCGTGACCTTGAGCTGGAGGCTCTGGTGGAGATCCTGAACCGCCAGCGCTTCATCACCTGCCACTCCTATGTACAGAGCGAGATCAACGCTGCCATGAAGGTGGGAGAGCGCCTCGGCTTTACCTTCAACACCTTCACCCACATACTGGAGGGGTACAAGGTAGCCGACAAGATGAAGGCCCATGGCGCCAACGCCTCCACCTTTTCCGACTGGTGGGCGTATAAGAACGAAGTCGAACATGCCATCCCACAGAACCCTACCATCATGCACAAGGTGGGGTTGAATGTGGCCATCAACTCAGACGACGCCGAGATGGCACGCCGCCTCAACCAGGAGGCTGCCAAGAGCGTGAAGTACGGAGGGATGAGCGAGACGGATGCGTTGAATATGGTGACCATCAACCCAGCGCGCATGCTGCACGTGGAGGATAAGGTCGGCAGCATCCGGGTCGGCAAAGACGCAGACCTGGTGATATGGAGTGACCATCCGCTCAGCATCTATGCCCGTGCCGAGAAGACCCTGGTGGACGGAGTGGTATATTTCGACCGCGAGCAGGATGCCGCCATGCGCCGCCAGGTGGCGGCGGAGCGAAACCGGCTGATGGGCCGGATGGGAGCGGAGAAGCGCGGGGGAGGTCCCGTCGTGCCGGCAATGCCCAGCTACCAGTACCTCTACCATTGCAGCGACCACCTGCACTCGCATGGACTCCTGACAATAGACATCGATTGATCCTAAGCCACAAACGAATCATCACAATGAGAAAGCAACATACCTTACTCGCAGCAGCCTTGCTGACATCTTCGTTGGCAGCCCCCCTGTCCAATGCTGCACAAGACAATGTCTATCCTGCCAAGCCCTATGCCGGCATCCTGCAGATTCGCAACGCCACCATCCACGTCGGAAACGGAGAAGTCATCGAGAACGGCACCATCGAAGTCAACAACGGAAAGATCATCCGCGTAGGTAAGGACCTTCCCACCCCAGCCAGCGGGGTAATGCTGGTCGATGCCGCCGGGAGGCACGCATACCCCGGGCTCATCCTCTCGATCTCGAACCTCGGGCTTGTGGAGATTCCCACGGTGCGAGCGACCAGCGATGTGCAAGAGATCGGGGAGCTGAACCCGTCTATCCGCTCCATCGTGGCGTATAACACAGACTCCAAAATCACCAACACAGTCCGTTCCAATGGCATTCTCCTAGCGAACATTGTGCCAGACGGTGGCACCCTCAGCGGCTCCTCGTCGGTGGTGCAGCTGGACGCCTGGAACTGGGAGGATGCCGCCTATCGTATGGATGGCGGTCTACATTTCCGCATGCCCAGCCTGTTTGCCCGCCCTAGCCGCTTTGGCGGCTTTGGGGGGATGCGTGGAGGGGCTCCCGATGGCGACCCTGTCAAGAAGGCATTGGAAGAGATCGAGGCGTTTAAAGCTTTTCTCCGCGAAGCCAGGGCCTATGCTGCCCAGCCTTCCGTCAAAGAGCCCAACCTGAAGATGGAAGCAGTTCGTGGACTCTTCGACCGAAAGCAGAAATTTTATATCCATTGTGACGTGGTGAAGGAGATCCTGGTTGCCCTGGATCTGGTGAAAGAGTTTGGCCTTGACGCTGTGATCGTCGGCGGCAGCGAATGTTGGCGGGTGGCAGGCCTCCTGAAGCAGCACAACGTTCCGGTGATCCTCAACCAGATGCATGAAATGCCTACGCTCAGCGATGATGACATCGACCAGCCCTACAAGACCCCTTACCTGCTGCAGCAAGCTGGTGTTCTATTTGCAATCAACGATGCAGATGGTCAGCACCGGGGCAAGAACCTGCCTTTCAATGCGGGGACAGCCGCTGCCTACGGCCTCGCCAGGGAACAGGCGCTCAGCGCCATCACCCTGAATGCCGCAAAGATCCTGGGCATCGCCGACCGCACAGGCTCCCTCGAGGTGGGCAAAGATGCCAACATCGTGCTCAGCAAGGGGGATATCCTCGACATGCGCAGCAGTGTCGTCACCCATGCCTTTATACAAGGACGCCAGCTGGATCTGAACGACAAGCACAAGCAACTCAACGAGCGCTACCGGCAGAAGTACGGCTTGCAATAAGCCCGCACAGATCAAGGCAACAGCCCGGCAGCCAGTATCCTGCGGAGCTGTTGTATTCACCTACCGGCCTTTAAGGGCCTGTTAGCATCATTTTCGGGAATTCGAAACCATAAAAGCGTCGGGGGGCTCGCGGGAAGTCCTTCCAGGAGGCAGCTTCCGTCGTCAGGCCAAAGACAGCACAGGTTGGCATATGGTCGATGGATGCCACCTGCAGCCAAGCCGCAAAGTTGGTGATGCCCGGATTATGCGAAAAGATGGCTACATATTGGAATCTGTCTTCAATGCGGCTGACGACCCGCAGGAAATCAGGCACCTCTGCGTGGTAGAGTTCGCGGTTACGGAGGATATCTGCTGGTGGGATCTCGTAGGCATCTGCGAATGCCATGGCCGTATGATCGGCCCGAGTGGCCGTGCTGGTGAGGAGGAGGTCGATGGGATATCCTTTCTGCCGTAGCCGCTCTGCCATGGCTGGGGCATCCCTTCGGCCCCTTTCGTTCAATGGCCGGTCGTGGTCGGAGAGGGATGGATTGTCCCAGCCCGACTTGGCATGTCTGATGAGATAGAGGTTTCTCATGGGATGTCTTGTGTCCACAATGTAGTCAAGGCAGTCCGTTCTGCATGCTTCTGTCTACGGGAGTCGGCCTTGCAAGCTACGCTGCCGGATACAGGGATACCTCTCTTGCATTTATTCTACCTTTGACAAGTACAAATAGCTGACTATATGGCGTTGATCGTTGTGGGCTCCATGGCATTTGACCAGATCGAGACGCCTTTTGGGCGGAGCGACCGGATTGTGGGTGGGGCTGCCACATACATTGCATGGAGTGCTTCGAACTTTGTGCATCCTGTGCGTCAAATTTCTGTCGTAGGCGGCGACTTTCCCCAGGCGGAGCTGGATGCGCTTGCAGCCCGTGGGGTAGACCTTGAAGGGGTACAGGTCCAAAAAGACAGGAAGTCGTTTTTCTGGTCGGGGCGCTATCACATGGATATGAACTCGCGTGATACGCTCGAAACGCAGCTGAACGTATTGGAAGATTTCAATCCTGTCGTTCCTGAGCGTTACCAGGATAGCGAGTTTCTGATGCTCGGCAACCTAGCGCCTGCCGTGCAGCTCAGCGTCATCCGTCAGATGCGTCGCAAGCCTCGGCTGACAGTGCTGGATACGATGAACTTCTGGATGGAGACAGCCATGTCCGACTTGGAGAAGGTGTTACACGAAGTGGATGTGTTGTTGATCAACGATAGTGAGGCCCGCCAGCTCAGTGCGCAGTATTCCCTGATCAGGGCGGCGCGGGAGATCATGAAGATGGGCCCTCGCTATTTAGTCATCAAGAAAGGGGAGCATGGCGCCCTACTTTTCTATCAAGACCAGGTCTTCGTGGCACCGGCCCTTCCGTTGGAGGAGGTCTTCGACCCAACGGGCGCGGGTGATACTTTTGCAGGCGGCTTCATCGGCTATCTCGCCCGTACGCGAAACACATCTTTTGAGAACATGAAGTCTGGCGTGATTGCTGGCTCTGCCATGGCCTCTTTTTGTGTCGAGAAGTTCGGCACACTCCGTATACAGGAGGTGGGCAAGGAAGAGGTCCATTCCCGCATCCGGCAATTCATAGATCTGGTGAACTTCGACATCAACCTCTTGGACTAGCCGGTCGCTGTAGGCTGCTCTATGGCTTTGAGTGTTCATGGCGCTCGGATGCGGTTGGCCTTTGTTCCGTGCATACGTATACCCGTTCCCGTTGGTTTTTTGGCGCAGCCGTCTCTGTCAACGCCTGTATGCCATGACGACCCCTTTTCTCCAGATCCGCCTCTTGCCCTGGGTGCTGACTGCTTCAAAGATCAGGTAGTACTGGCCTGGTGGCAGCCTCTGTTGTCGGTCGTCCAGCCCATCCCATCCGAAGGCCCCTTCTGTTCCGCAGAGGGCATTTCTTGCCAGGTGCCTCACTGGCCTTCCAGCGCCGTCTGCGATGATGGCTGAGCAGGTCCAGCCGTTTTCAGCAAACCGATACCGCACCTGCAGGGCATCTAGGATGCCATCCATATCGGGTGAGATGATGTTCTGGGAAAGGTTCAGACTGCCGGCGAGGGTGTCGCTGTTGATGTACTGTGAATTGCGTGTGGTGGGCGTGGCATAACCGGCGTCGGTGGCGGCAGAATGCCAGTTATCTCTGGCTTGTGTGGGTTTTTTAGGGTCGATGCGTTCCAGCGCCACGCCTTCCGTCTGTGCTAGGAGTGGGAAATGATCGTCGGAGCGGTAGGCAAAGGCATCGCATTCCCGCCCTTGCGCATCCAGTACGACGACGGTACCTGCTTCGTCGGGGTAGGAAGGGAGGGTGGCCATTTGAAACAGCATGGCAAGTCTTGCGACGGGGTATTGTCGGCGGGTGGCCGCGCTGTTCTGGGTGAAGGTCGGGTGGTCTCCTGGCAGGATGGCTCGGGGTGTCGGGCTGCATTTTCGGAGGTTGGCGGCAGGTCCGTTGCCTGTCCGGTTGGCGAGATAGAGGGTAGCCGCATCGATGATGCCGGGGCCCAGGTTAAGCAGTTCTACATGGTCGCTGCCCTCGGGCCGGGGGTTAAAGAGCACTTCGTTGATGCGGAGCTGTCCGCTGCGGATGGGTCCTGAGCGTCCGGTCTGCAGGATCTGGGCGACGGGCATGCGGTTGCCGGGGCAGTCCCTCAATCCACGGACTTCGATTCGGTACACGACCTCTTCCTGCATGGTGCCGAGCAGCTGGAGGCTCACCATATCAAACAATGGCGGTACCGGTCTTGCGGTGTGGATGGCTGGCAGTCCGTCGAGCGCGCGGTAGGCAAGGCTGGTGGCGGCGGTAGTGCTGTCGAGGGTCTCGTCGAAGCATAGCACGAGGGTACAGCTGTCTGTCGAATAGGCATGCAGGGCATGCGGCGCTTGGGTGTCGGAATATGGCAGGTGGGTACTGTTTGGCTGGCCCGGCGTCCCACCGGATGGGGAGTGGCTGGCTGCCCAGTTCTGGCTCCCGGCACAGGGCAGTTGCGGGTTGATCATTTCAAGGCTCCAGCCGCCTTCGCTTTTGACTGGGTTGCGGTACCAGGCGTGCTGGTAGGCGACGGCATGGATGGTTTTGCCGTCCGGTGCGGAGAGTATAAGGGTTTCTCCGTCGTTGTCGAGGCTTGGGAACGCAGACAATCCAAACGTCTTTCCGTATGGCTGTAAAGCGGCAGCATGGCTTTTGGCGCATACGATGAGCTGGCTGTCGGGCAGCAGGGTGGGTGCTCCGGTGAGGACGACCGTGCCGCTGGCGTCGGAGAGGCGCCATCGGTCCAGGAGGATGGGCTGCTTTGAGATATTTTTCAGTTCGATATACTCCACGGGGGGGAGTCCGACTGGTGGTGATGGGTCGGCCATGACTTCTGTGATCAGCACGACATAGCGGTCGATGGGTTGGTTGAATGCCTGCCCACAGAGCAGCAGGTAGATAGCCAGGATCCATGGGTACATCCCACAAGGTATCGGTCGGCATAGCCCGACATCAAGGGCCTTTCACGTGTTTTTTTGAGATTTTCCTGCCTTTGGCGTAATTTCACCGTTCGATGAATTCAAAAAAACATAAGGGCTCGATCCTGAAACACTCTTTGGAGATGGAAGGTTAGGACGCTTGTGATCCTTCAATAGTTTAGCCTTCCGAAGACGGGGGGCTTTTTTGTTTGACGTCTTTAACATGCCCTGCAGGAGGGGAACATACCACATGAAAGTCGCAGTTGTTGGTGCCACGGGACTCGTGGGTACGAAGATGCTCCAGGTGTTGGAGGAGCGGAATTTCCCGGTGGAGGAATTGTTGCCGGTTGCCTCGGAGCGGTCGGTCGGCAAGGAGGTTATATTCCGGGGTCGGTCTTGGAAGGTGGTCGGGTTTGCGGAGGCTTTGGCGGCACGTCCGCAGTTGGCCCTCTTCTCTGCGGGCGGGAGCACCTCGCTGGCGCTGGCCCCTGCCTTTGCAGAAGCTGGGGTCACCGTGATTGATAATTCATCTGCCTGGCGGATGGACCCTGCCAAGATGCTAGTGGTCCCCGAGATCAACGCCCACTTGCTGACAGCGGCCGACAAGATCATTGCAAATCCGAATTGTTCCACCATACAAATGGTGGTCGTGCTGAATCCCCTGCATCAGCGGTATCGCATCCGGCGGGTGGTGGTCTCCACTTATCAGAGTGTCACAGGCACGGGCAAAAAAGCGGTAGACCAGCTCATGGGTGAGCGACGGAAAGCCTTGGCCGGCTCAGCCGAGGCATACCCCATGGCCTATGCCTATCCGATCGATCTGAATGTTATTCCTCAGATCGACGTCTTCCTCGACAATGGATATACGAAGGAGGAGATGAAGATGACCCAGGAGACCAAGAAAATCATGGGCGATGATCAGATCCGGGTGACGGCCACTACGGTCCGCATACCTGTCATGGGTGGCCACAGTGAGAGCGTGAACATCGAGTTTGAGGAGGAGTTCGACCTGGAGGAGGTCCGAAGGCTGCTCTCTGGGGCGCCTGGGGTGATGTTGGTGGACGACCCATCCAGCCAGCGCTATCCGATGCCGATGGATGCACATGAGCGCGATGAGACCTTCGTCGGGCGTGTCCGCCGCGACGAGTCGCAACCCCGTACCCTCAATCTCTGGATTGTGTCTGACAACCTGCGCAAAGGTGCTGCCACCAATGCGGTGCAGATAGCGGAATACCTAGTATCCAAAGGCTTGCTCTAGGGCTGGCCTTAGGCTGGGTGTTCAGTCTTCGATGGAACGGTTGAGGAAACGGACCAGGGGCGTAAGGGTGGCGAAAGCATCTGCAATCGACGTTGCCGCCTTGGAAGATGTCAGTACCTCGTCGGTGAGGGGACATGAGGCGATGAAGCTCTTTAACCGCAAGTGTTCGGAGGCAGGGTGGTCGGCCTCATAGCCTTTGGGCATGCGGGTGAGCTGAATTGCTTCGTTGGACTGCAGGCCACGGAATCTTTTCCGAAAAGATCTTGCGGACAGGAGTGCCTTAAACTCATCATAGCAGTAGTCGATCTCTTGTCTGACTTTTGCCAGTTCCCCCGCCATCGGCATCCAGAGGCCGGCGGCGGCGAAGGACGCCTTGGGGGCTAGGTGCAGGTAGTATCCTGCCAGGGTCGACTTCTTGCCTCCTTTTGCCATGTACGCGCCGAAGTGGTCTTTGTAGGGTGCTTTATTCTTGGAAAAGCGCACGTCTCGGTAGATGCGAAAAAGACATTGCCGGGGTAACTGTCCGGCGATGTCACTATCGGTGGCGGATACCCGAAGGATGACGTTACCGACCAGCGCTTCTGCATCGGTTTTGGCTTGTTCGTAGCGATGTCGGTTGGCTTCGAACCAATCCCGGTCGTTGTGCCGGGCAAGGCTGCGCAGGAAGCTGAAGGTGGCTGGGTCGAGCATGTGGCTGGCGTCGGCGTAGACGGTCTTCAGATTTGTCCCCAGTTCTCACCGCTGCGGATGCGGTAGAGTGTCATCTCGCTGACGCCGTATTTCTCTGCCAGCTGGCGATAGGTGAGGCGTCGCTTGGGGTTTGCCAGTGTCTTTTTGATGCTCTTCACTTGTGGGATGGATAATTTCACGCCCCGGGCCTGAGTGGCCTGCCGTTCTTTATAGGCTTTTTTTGCGGGGGATCCCTGCTGATGACTGGACATTTCCTGGGCGGTAGCCCAGCGGAGGTTGGAGGCGCGGTTGTCGAGTCGGTTGTGGTTGTGGTGTACGACGAAGGTCTTGTAGCCCGAGGATTTTTCTACAAACAGCCGGGCTACTTCGCGATGGATGTAGATGGTGCCGGTCAGTCCCGGCCGGTGCAGGTTGAGGCTTCGGTAACCGGTAGTGAGGGAGCCTTCCAACAGTTTACCGTCTGTATAGATGTCTTTCCCATAGCTGGCCAGACGGCCCTGGTTGGATACGGCGTAGCAGCGACGCGCCTCCTTCCATCCTTGGAATCGGAGGGGTTTCCATACCTCGCTCGAGGTTTTTCGAATCATGTGGGGATGTTTATTCACATAAATTTAATGAATTGATGGTGCGGCAGGAAATAAATTCATCTGCTCTTTTCCCGTTGAATGCTATGGTGATACGTATCTACCCGGGCTGACCTACCATCTGCAAGAAGGTGTCCTCATCGATGATATGGATGGAAGGGATCTTCCGAGCTTTCTCGAGCTTAGAGCCGGCTTCTTCGCCCACGACGAGGTAGTTGAGCTTGCTGCTGACGCCGGCCAGCAGCTGACCTCCCTGTGCTTCTACGATCGCCTCGGCGGCCGACCTTTTCATCTTTTGCAGGGTGCCAGTGAACAGGAAGCTCTTGCCGCGCAGACTCCCATCGGAGGGCGGTAGGCTTTGGCCATGGAGCTGGAGGCCACAATGCTCTAGTTTTTCCAGCATCTGCAGGTTATTGGTGTCGTGGAAGAAGCGGAAAATGCTGTCTGCCACTTTGGTCCCCACGTCTTCTATCTGCTGCAACTGTTCGATGGAGTAGTCTTTGAGTTCCAGCAGGTGTGGCACGGCGCGGGCAAGGCCTTTGGCTGTCGTCTCTCCGACATACCGGATGCCCAGGGCGTTGATCAGGCGGTGCAGGGGCTGTTGCTTTGACTTTTCAATGGCTTCCCGGAGGTTTTGCACGGAGCGGACTCCGAGGCCTTCGAGGCTTTCCATCTCAGGATAAGGGAGTGCATAGAGTGAGGGGATGTCGGTCAGCCACCCTGCCTCATGAAAGCGGCGGATATTGGCTTCGCCGAGGCCCCGGATGTCCATCGCGTCTTTGCTGGCGAAATGCAGGATCCCTTCCAGCACCTGTGCGGGGCAGGCGGGCGAAGGGCATCTCCAGACAGCTTCCTCTGCGGGTTTGACAAGGGGGGTCCGGCAGGCGGGGCAGTGGCTGGGGAAGAGGATGGCTTCTTCCTGGCCGGTCCTCAGCTCGGCGAGCGACTTGACGATGTAGGGGATCACATCCCCTGCCCTTTCCACCAGCACGGTGTCCTTGAGCCGCAAGTCTTTCTCGCATATGAACTCTTCATTGTGCATGGAGACAGAGCTGACGGTGACGCCTCCGATGGACACCGGGTCTATCTTGGCGACGGGGGTGATGCTACCGGTACGGCCGACTTGAAACTCGACCTGGCGGAGGATGCTGGTACCTTGCCGGGCTTTGAATTTGAAGGCGATGGCCCATCGGGGGTGGTGGGTGGTCATGCCAAGCTTCTCCTGCAGGGTTACCGAGTTGACTTTCACAACCATGCCATCGATCTCATAGGGCAGTTCATCGCGGGTGGCTTCGAAGGCCAGGCAGTAGTCGATGACCGCCTGGATGCCCAGGAAGACACGCTTCTCCTGGGTAGGGCTTCGGAACCCCATCTCCCATAGCCATGCCAGCGATTCTGCATGTGTGTACAGGCGGCTAGGGGTTTGAGTCCCCGGCTCGAGTGTCAGGAAGCTGACGTGATAGAAGAAGGCTTCTAGGTTTCGCTTACCCGCTTCGGCGGCGTCTTTGAGGCGGAGGGTGCCGGAGGCTGCATTGCGCGGGTTGGCGAGCGGTGGCAGGTTTTGTTCTGCCAGCCGTTGGTTGTAGGCACGGAAATGGGCTTTGGACATCAGCACCTCGCCCCGAATCTCCATCTGCCGGATGCCGACCTGTGAGAAGGGAGCGGAGAGCGGCAGCGACCGGATCTGCCGGAGGTTGACCGTGATGTCTTCTCCTTCGACGCCATCGCCGCGGGTGGCGCCCCTGACGAATAGATCTTGGTCGTAGAGCAGGGAGATGCTGGCACCGTCGAATTTCGGCTCCACACAGTATTCAATGGTCTTCTCGCCGCTGAGTTCTCTGGCCTTCCGATCCCAGTCGAGCAGGTCGGTGGCTTCGTAGGAGTTTTCCAGCGAGAGCATCGGCACGAGGTGCTGAACGGTCTGAAACGTCGAAGTAAGACCTTTGGCGACCCGTTGGGTGGGGGAGTTTGGCGTGATGAGCGAAGGATCGAGCGCTTCCGACTTTTCCAGCAGCTTGTACAGCCGGTCGTATTCTCCATCGGCAATCAGCGGTTCGTTCAAGACATAGTATCTGTACTCATGAAACCGCAGGACGTCGCGGAGGGGTTCTATGGCCTTAAGATCAGGAAAGCCTTTGTCTACCATGAGCCATAGGCGGGTCTGCTCCTGCAGGGCTTGGGTGTGCTTGTGGCTATACATGAAAAGGTCTGGCGCGTAAAGATAGGTTGGTTTCTACGGGATCGGCAGCAGAGAATCTTCCCCTCGGATGGCAACCACCCTGCTGCGAACTCGTTTTTTTCCATATTACCCTCACATCGGAAATACTCCCACTACTTTGTTCCGAAACGAGTATAGCGGTCAAGCCAAACATCAAAACGACCCCGGTAGAACTTCGCCCCGAAACCAGTTTGCCGTCTCTGTAGACTGCGTGATCTTCGGCTATGAGGATAACGTGCTGAACGTCCTGCTCATTGAATGCGACTTACCGGCTTTCAAGGGCCAATGGTCGTTGTTGGGCGACCTGCTCCGGCCGGAAGAAGACTTGGACGCGGCCAAGGGGATGGGCGCCACCATGAATTTTTTAGATCAAAATTATTATTGATAATCAATAAATTATGAAGGTGCAGTGAAAAAAATAGCTTCGAATCTTTGGAACGAAAGCGTAAAGGGGCCTACCTTTGCCGCCCCGCGCTTTATCAACTCGGTAGGCGCCAGCCGCATCGTTGGGTGGGCATATATACAAGGATAGTAGCGTATAAAAAAGAAATATGAGCAAGTTACATTTCACGACACGTCATGCCAATGATGCCACTGTGCAGCGAAAGTGGTATGTGGTGGACGGCACCAACCTGACTGTGGGCCGCATCTCCAGCCGCATCGCCCATGTGCTGCGCGGCAAGAACAAGGCCTACTACACCCCGCATGTCGACTGTGGCGACTATGTAATTGTCGTCAATGCCGACAAGATGGTCTTCACAGGCAATAAGATGGAGGAGAAAGGATATCAGACGGTCTCGGGTTATCCCGGCGGTCAGAAGACGGCCATCGCCAAGGACGTGATGAAGCGCCATCCGGAGCGGATCATCGAGCATGCCGTTCGGGGCATGCTTCCCAAGAACCGACTGGGTCGCCGGATGTTCCGCAAGCTCTTCGTCTATGCAGGGGCTGAGCATCCGCACGGCGCGCAACAGCCGGAGGCATTCAAATTCTAAGAACAGCATTCAAAAAAGAGTACATGGAAAAGCAGAAAAACGCGGTAGGCCGTCGCAAGGAAGCCGTGACAAGGGTCTTCGTGGTCCGCGGCGATGGAGCCATCACTGTGAATGACTTGGATTACAAGGCATACTTCCCCCAGATCTACCTGCAACAGCAGGTAGAGCAGCCTCTGCAGGTGGTGGAAGGGGCGGGTAAGTTCACCATCCAGATCAACGCCAGCGGCGGCGGCAAGAAGGGACAAGCCGAGGCAGCCAAGCTGGGCATTGCCCGCGTGTTGGTCGAGATGAACCCCGAATGGAGGCCACTCCTGAAGGCGGCAGGCCTCTTGCGCAGGGACCCGAGGGGCGTCGAGCGTAAGAAGTTCGGTAAGAAGAAGGCGCGCCGTAGCTATCAGTTCAGCAAGCGCTAAAGGCATCCCCCTTACACATACCTATACAATCATACCGATGGAAAGTAATTCATCATTGCAGGAGCAGTTACTCGAGGCAGGGGTACATTTCGGCCACCTCAGAAAAAAGTGGAACCCCAAGATGCTGCCCTATATCTACGCCGAGAAAAAGGGCATCCACATCATCGACCTGAATAAGACGGTCGACTGCCTGCAAGAGACAGCCATGGCGCTGAAGGCCATTGCCAAGAGCGGTCGTAAGATTATGTTCGTAGGCACCAAGAAGCAGGCCAAGGAGATCGTGACGGAATGTGCCCGCCGTGTGGGCATGCCCTTTGTCACCGAGCGATGGCTGGGCGGCATGCTGACGAATTTCAACACCGTTCGCAAGAGTGTGAAGAAGATGCAGAGTATCGAGAAGATGCTCGGCGACGGCAGCTTCGACACCATTACCAAGAAAGAGCGCCTCCAGCTCTCCCGCGACCGGGATAAGATGGACAAGGTCCTCGGGGGCATCGCCCAGCTGGGCAGGATCCCTGCCGCCCTATTCATCGTGGACATTGGCCATGAGCACATCGCCCTCTCCGAGGCCAAGCGACTGGGTATCACCACCTTTGGTATGGTCGACACCAACTGCGACCCCAATAAAGTCGACTTTCCCGTCCCAGCCAACGACGATGCGACCAAATCCATTGCCATCGTCACCCACTACGTGACTGCCGCCATCGCTGAAGGACTGGCAGAGCGCCAGGCAGAGCGCGCCGACGAGTCGGAGGAAGAGGAAGACAACGCCGAGAAGTCAATGAAGTACGCTCTCGAAGACGACGAAGAGCGGGCCTCCCGTCGTGGTGGTGGCGCAGGCGCCAAGGCATCCCCCAAGCGTCGGATCGCCAGCGCCGGCAGCGGCGGCCGCAAGCCTGCCCAGAAGAAATAATGTAGCAAGCGAATTTCCAGGAATGCCGGACGCACCATTTCTTAACGAAAACAAAGCGTAGACCGACACGTAGGCTGCCAACATACCATATGTCAACCGTAACGATTACAGCCGCAGACATTAACAAACTCCGTCAGATGACGGGTGCTGGGATGATGGATTGCCGCAAGGCCCTCATCGAAACACAAGGAAATATGGACGCGGCTGTCGACTGGCTGCGTAAGAAGGGCCAAAAAGTGGCAGCCCTCCGTGGTGACCGCGATGCCAAAGAAGGCGTCATCCTCGCGCGGACCAGTGCCGACAACCGCTGGGGCATCGCCCTCTGCATCAGCTGCGAGACCGATTTTGTCAGTAAAAACGCCGACTTCGTCGCCTTCGCCCAACGCATCATGGAAGCCGCCATCGCTCACAATGTGCAGAGCGCCGAAGTGCTGAATGCCGTCGAGGTCAGTGGCGTGAAGATTGCAGACTTGGTGAACGACAAGCTGGCCAGCATCGGCGAGAAGATTGGCATCACCAAGTTCGAGCGCATCGACGCCGAGTTCGTCGCCTCCTATGTTCATGGCGCCAACCGCATGGGTGTGCTGGTAGGACTTAACCTCCCAGAGGCCGAAGCAGGTAAAGATGTGGCCATGCAGATTGCTGCCATGAACCCAGTGGCGGTGGATGCCTCCAGCGTCGCGGAAGACGTCGTATCGCGCGAAAAAGCCATCATCATCGACCAGATCCGCAACGACCCTAAGATGGCTGGCAAGCCCGAAGAGATGATCAACAAGATCGCTGACGGCAAGCTGAACGCTTTCTTCAAGGAGAGTACGCTCTTGGCACAAGCCTTTGTGAAAGACGGCGGCGTGACGGTGGGCGACCATCTAAAGACGGTCAATAAAGACCTGAAGGTTCTTTCTTTCCGCCGGATCGCCCTCGGATAACCGACGCATCTTGCCCTCACATGTACAAGCCGCGGCGCCCCCAGCCCGCGGCTTGTACACATGAGGGCGGATCGAGAATTCTTCCTAATATTGAAATCATGGAACCTGTCTACAAGCGCGTGCTCCTCAAGCTTTCTGGAGAGTCCCTGATGGGCAATAGCAACTTCGGGCTGGATTCCGATGCCATCGCCCAGTATGCCCAGGAAGTCCGCTCCATTGTCGAGTTGGGTGTCCAGGTGGCCATCGTCATCGGAGGCGGCAACATCTATCGCGGGATGAATGAGTCGGAGACCGGCATCGAGCGAGCCCATGGCGACTATATGGGCATGCTCGCCACAGTCATCAACGGCATGGCCCTGCAGGCCATGCTCGAAAAGGTAGGTCTCTATACCCGGCTGATGAGCGCCCTCAAGATGGAAGGCGTGGCAGAGCCTTATATCCGCCGCAGGGCCATCCGGCATCTGGAGAAGCAACGCGTCGTCATCTTCGGCGCCGGCACCGGCAACCCCTACTTTACGACCGACACGGCAGGCTCGCTCCGGGCCATAGAGATCAACGCAAACATCATCTTAAAAGGCACCCGCGTCAACGGCGTCTATTCCGCCGACCCGGAGGAAGACCCCACCGCCGTCCAGTATGACACCATTGGCTACCGTACATGCATAGAGAAGAACCTTAAGATTATGGACATGACGGCCTTCACCCTTTGTATGGAAAACAACCTGCCGATCATCGTCTTCGACATCAATCAGCCGGGAAACCTGAAAAAGATCGTCATGGGGGAAAAGATCGGCACGCTGGTCCATTGAACGAAACAGGCCGTCTGTTCGTTTCTATACAGACCAAACCCGTCTTCCCATGTCTATCGCTTCCATCCGCAAGGAATACCAGCAACAGGCACTCACGGAGGCCGACATAGACCCGCATCCATTGCGGCAGTTCGATAAGTGGTGGAGCGAGGCGGTCGCCTCCACCATCGAAGAGGTGAACGCCATGACCCTCTCGACCGTATCGCCCGGGGGCATGCCTTCCTCCCGCGTTGTCCTGTTGAAGGGCTACGACGACCACGGATTTGTTTTCTTTACCAACTACGAAAGCCGCAAAGGCCAGGAGCTGGCCGACAACCCCCATGCCTGCCTTTTGTTTTTCTGGAAGGAGCTGGAGCGGCAGGTACGCATTGAAGGGCGCTGCGACAAGGTCAGCGCAGCAGAGAGCGATGCCTATTACGCATCCCGCCCTCTTGGCAGCCGCATCGGCGCCTGGGCCTCCGACCAAAGCCGGGAGATCGCTTCCAGAGAGTCCCTGGAAGCCGCTTTTCGCGCCTGGGACGAGCAATATAGAGACCGGGAGGTGGAAAGGCCTCCACACTGGGGAGGCTATCGGGTTACGCCGCTATGCATGGAATTCTGGCAGGGACGCCCCAACCGCCTGCACGACCGCATCCGGTACGAACGCAATGCTGCGGAGGGCTGGCGCTGGGCGCGACTGGCGCCATGATGACCTTATATCAGGAAATGCCCGACCTCTTAGGATTGGCTGGCAGCCTTCGGCGCCGCTTTGGCAGCCTTGTGGGGACGTGCAGGCCTGGACTTACCGAAAGAGCCCTTGAAGATCTTGCCTTTCTTCGTCTTCTTATCTCCTCTACCCATGGTAGTTTATTTTTTTGGTAGGCGCGAAGATAATGAAAAAGCGGACCGCATGGCAGTCCGCTTTTTGTATCGGCCGTCAAGTACCAGATTACTTAGAGCGCTTATTCAGCTTGGCGGACAGTTCCTTGCCAGCCTTGAAGCGGGCAACGTTCTTGGCCTTGATGGTGATTGCCTTCTTGGTGCGGGGATTGAGGCCTTTGCGCTGAGCACGGTGGCTCACGGAGAAGGTACCGAAACCTACAAGGGTCACTTTGCCGCCGCCCTTCAGGGTGGTGGTGATGGAATCGATGAAGGAGTCAAGAGCTGCGCCTGCCTGCTTCTTGCTGACTTCCGCATCATCGGCGATCTTGGCGATCAATTCTGCTTTGTTCATGGATGATAGTTTGATGTTTAGATGTAGAAGACAAATGTAGAGGCTTTTCTGCATCTGCAAAATTCTTTTCAAACCTTGGAAACGCAATACAGTAAAGGCTTTCGGGGATTCCGGCCTCCAGAGGGGAGTATGGCGGAAAGGGCATAGATCGCTGAAATCTAGTGCTGTAGCGGCTTTCCGCATCCTGAACCCTCAGAGGCCTCATCCACGGCTTGTTTCCGCTGCTGACTTTCGCAGAGGATTTAAGCCTTATCTCGGCTGGTTTATCCACAATTAGTTGATAACTTCTAAGAAAGTGCGGAAGGAAAAAACGGTTTCCCCCCAGCGTTGCTGGGCTGCTGCATGCAGAGGCGGGTCGTATGTTTCAAGGTAGTGAGCATATGCTTCGCGGGTCTTCACCTCATACTGCACGGCAAAGGTTTGTCCCTCTGTCTCGTCGGTGTCGAGCAGCCGTAGGATGCGATGCTGCGTGAAGAGCCCGGTGGCCAGCACCTGTGGGATGTGCTCCATCTGCATCCAGCTGAGCCATGGCTCTGCGATCGCCGCTTCTACGCGGCTGGTGACGTTGTAGACAAACATGCTGCGTTGGCTTCTAGCACAAAGAAACTCCGGCTGGGTGGCTTTGCCAAGCGATGAGTAATTTTATGCCATGCGCATTGTGAGTTATAATGTAAACGGCATCCGGGCCGCCATCCGCAAGGGATTCATCGACTGGCTGCGGACGGATCCGGCGGATGTTATTTGCCTGCAAGAGACCAAGGCTGTGCGGGAAGATGTGGACATCGGTCCATTTGCGGAGCTGGGCTACCACGACTACTGGTTCAGTGCTGCCAAGAAGGGTTATAGCGGCGTGGCGATCCTCACCCGCATCCGGCCAGACCATGTCACATATGGGCATGGCTTTGCGCAGAGCGATGCAGAGGGGCGGGTGCTGCAGTTGGACTTTTCCGGTGTCCGGCTGATCAACGCCTATTTTCCTTCCGGGACCTCCGGCGAGGAGCGGCAGACCTATAAATATCAATGGCTGGGCGAATTGGGCGGGCAGCTCAGCCGGTTGCGCCAGGAGCATCCCTGCCTGGTCCTCTGTGGCGATTACAACATCGCCCATCGAGAAGTCGACATCCATGATCCCAAGGGCAACCGAAACACGACGGGCTTCCTGCCGGAGGAACGGGCCTGGATGGATGGCTTCTTTGCCGACGGTTGGCTGGACACGCTGCGGCATTTCGATCCATCACCGCATCGCTATACCTGGTGGAGCCAGCGCTTCCCCACGGTAAGGCTGCAGAACAAGGGCTGGCGCATCGACTATATCAGTGTGACAGCGCCGTTGAAAGATCGGCTGCGGGCGGCTGACATCTACCCGGATGTGAAGCACAGCGACCACTGTCCCGTGTACCTCGAGCTCGCTGATTAACCCGAAGCAACGGCCTCAGCTGTCGAGGGAGGGCCTCAGCCAGCGGGTCATCTCTTCGAGGTCCATGCCCTTGCGTTCAGCGTAGTCTGTCAGCTGGTCCTTCTCTATCTTCCCCACACCGAAATACTTTGCCTGTGGGTGCGCAATATACCACCCACATACGGAGGCGGCGGGGTACATGGCCAATGATTCGGTGAGGGTGATGCCGGTGACGGCGGTGGCATCGAGGAGGGCAAAGAGTTTTATTTTCTCGGTATGGTCGGGGCAGGCGGGGTAGCCAGGGGCTGGCCGGATGCCAAGATAGTCTTCGCGGATGAGGGCTTCGTTGCTGAGATCTTCTTCAGCCGCGTATCCCCAGAATTCTTTCCGTACGCGGGCGTGCAGGCATTCGGCGAAGGCTTCGGCAAGTCGGTCGGCCAGCGCCTGGAGCAAGATCTTGGAGTAGTCGTCGTGTTGTTCTTCAAAGGCTTTAAGATGCGCTTCGATGCCGGCGATGGTGACGGCGAAGGCGCCGAGATGGTCTTGGCCGGGCAGGTCTGAAGGGGCGATGAAGTCGGCCAGCGAAAGGTTCGGCTGCCCGGCAGCCTTTTTGACCTGCTGCCGGAGGAATTCAAGGTGTACGGTGCCGGTCTCGGGGTTGTCTGACACTAGGCTGACGGTATCTTTTCCATTGCTGCTGGCGGGCCAGATGCCCATGACGCCGTGCGCTTGCAGCCATTGCTCCTGGATGAGGCGGGCCAGCATGGCCTGCGCGTCTGCGTAGAGCTTGGAGGCTTCTGTGCCGATGACGGCGTCGGTGAGGATGTCCGGGAAGCGACCTCCCAGTTCCCAGGTGATGAAGAAGGGGTTCCAGTCGATGTAGGGGGCGATTTCGGCGAGAGGGTAGTCGCGGAAGCTCCGCGTGCCGGTCTGGCGGGGCACTATGGGATGGTGCGCGGCCCAGTCGGCCCGGAAGCGGTTTTCAAGGGCCTGCGGGTAGGGGAGATATTGCTTGGTGGTACGCTTGGCTTCGAAGTCTTGTCGCAGCTGCTGATATTCTTCGGAGAGGCTTTGCAGGAATTTGGGGCGGTGCTGGGGGTTCAGCAGGCTGCCGGCGACGATGACGCTTCGGGAGGCGTCGAGGACGTGTACGACGCCGTTTGTGTATTCTCGGTCGATCTTGACGGCGGTATGCATGCGGGAGGTGGTAGCACCTCCGATGAGCAGGGGCTGTGTCATGCCGCGGCGTGTCATCTCCCGAGCGATATATACCATCTCGTCGAGGGAGGGTGTGATGAGGCCGCTGAGGCCGAGGATATCGGCCTGCTGTTGCTGGGCTTCTTCGAGGATGCGGTCGGCGTGGACCATGACGCCCAGGTCGATCACTTCGTAGCCGTTGCAGCGGAGGACGACGCCGACGATATTTTTGCCGATGTCGTGCACGTCTCCTTTGACGGTCGCCAGCAGGATCCGGCCGGCAGAGGAGGCCTGTGCCTTCTCTGTTTCTATGTAAGGGGTGAGGACGGCCACGCTCTTCTTCATCACGCGGGCGCTTTTGACGACTTGCGGCAGGAACATCTTTCCGGCGCCGAAGAGGTCTCCTACGATCTGCATGCCATCCATCAGCGGCCCTTCTATAACTTCCAGCGGCCGGGCATAGGCGTGCCTCGCCTCTTCGGTGTCGGCTTCGACATATTCAGTGATGCCGTTGATGAGGGCATGTCGCAGCCTTTCCTGTACGGTACCGCGGCGCCAGGCCTCATCGCGTTCCTGCACTCTGCCGCTGGACTTGACTTGCTCGGCGAAGACGATGAGCTTGTCGGTGGCCTCGTTGCTTTCGTTTGGCGGTTGAGGATGACATCTTCGCAGAGGTGGCGGAGTTCGGGTTCTATCTCATCATAAATGACCAGCTGTCCGGCGTTGACGATCCCCATGTCCATCCCAGCGCGGATAGCGTGGTAAAGGAAGACGGAGTGCATGGCTTCGCGCACGTGGTCGTTGCCGCGGAAGGAAAACGACAGGTTGCTGACGCCGCCGCTGATCTTTACCAGCGGGTAGCGGGCTTTGATGGCCCGGGTCGCTTCGATGAAGTCGACAGCGTAGTTGTTATGTTCTTCTAGGCCGGTGGCGACGGCGAAGACATTGAGGTCGAAGATGATGTCTTGGGGTGGGAAGCCTACCTGTTCTGTGAGGATGCGGTATGCCTTGTCGGCGATAGCGAGGCGCCTTTCGACGTTGTCGGCTTGGCCTTGTTCGTCGAAGGCCATGACGACAATGGCGGCCCCGTAGCTGCGGCAGGTATGGGCCTGTTCGATGAAGGCGCTCTCGCCTTCTTTGAGGGAGATCGAGTTGACGATGCATTTGCCTTGTACACATTTGAGGCCTGCCTCTATGATCGGGAACTTGGAGGAGTCGATCATCACGGGGATGCGAGCAATGTCTGGCTCCGACTGCAGTTGGTTGAGGAAGGTGACCATGGCCTTCTCGCCGTCGAGGAGGGCATCGTCCATGTTGACGTCTATCACCTGAGCGCCGCTCTCCACCTGTTGCCGGGCGATGCTCAGGGCTTTTTCAAACTTCCCGTCCCGGATGAGCTTGGCGAATATGCGGGAGCCTGTGACGTTGGTGCGTTCGCCGATGTTGACGAAGTTGGTCTCCGGGCGTATGACGAGCGGTTCGAGTCCGGAGAGGCGTAGATAAGGTTTCAGGGGTGGCATGGGTGTCGCGAGCAGGGCTTGCAGGGTGGATGTTTGGGCTAGGCGATGGTTGTCTCGACGGTGGGCCGTTGGCGGGGCTGCAGCTGGCGGACTTGGTCAGCGATGTGTCGGATATGGTCGGGCGTGGTGCCGCAGCAGCCGCCGACGATGTTGACGAAGCCGGCGCGGGCCCATGCTTCTATGTGGTGGGCCGTCTGGTCGGGCGTCTCGTCGTATTCGCCCATGGCGTTGGGCAGTCCTGCGTTGGGGTAGGCCGAGGTGTAGCAGGTTGCGATGGTGGAGAGTTCTTCTATGTGCGGGCGCATCTGTTCGGCGCCGAGGGCGCAGTTGAGGCCGATGCTGAGGGGGGCGGCGTGTTCGACGGAGGTGTAGAAGGCTTCCAGTGTCTGTCCGCTGAGGGTGCGTCCTGAGGCATCTGTGATGGTGCCGCTGATCATCAAGGGCAGCTCGGGCTTGCCAGATTTGCGGAAGTATTGGCGGATTGCGTAGATGGCAGCTTTGGCGTTAAGGGTGTCGAAAACGGTCTCTATAAGGAGAAGGTCGACGCCACCTTCCACGAGTCCTTGTATCTGTTCCTGGTAGGCGCCGGCGACTTCATCGAAGTAGATGGAGCGGTATCCGGGGTTGTTGACGTCGGGTGAGAGGGAGAGGGTCTTGTTCATGGGCCCGAGGGCGCCAGCCACCCAGGGGCCTGTCTCCAGGCTTTTCTCCGGGTGCTGCTTGCGGTAGGTGTCGACGGCGCGGCGAGCGCAGGCGGCAGCGGCGAGGTTTATCTCGAGGGATAGGGCTGACATGCCATAGTCGTCCATTGAGACGGCTTGTGCGTTGAAGGTGTTGGTTTCGATGATGTCGGCGCCGGCCTCTAGGTATTCGAGGTGTATGGCTTCGATGATGTCAGGCCTGGTGAGGCAGAGCAGGTCGTTGTTGCCTTTAAGGTCGGAAGGCCAATCGGCGAACCGTGTGCCGCGGTAGTCGGCTTCTTCGAGCTTGCGGTCCTGGATCATCGTACCCATGGCACCGTCTATGACCAGGATGCGCGCTTGCAGGGCTTTTTGGATGGGGTGGAGCATATATCAGCCGGTTCTTGCTTGAAGATGTGTAGGGCGGATGCGGAACCGGCGGATGGGGAGGCGAACCTTATCCGTTTATTAGTTCCGTTGGGTCCGCGGGGGTTGCGGGGCAGGCCGAACAATAAACAAATCTGCCTGCTGCTATTCTGCAAAAATAATGGCTGCTGCGCGTATCTCAAAGTCTAACGCATGACATAGGCGTCTACAGGCATGCGGTTCTGCAGGCTTCTTGCCAGGGTGAGTTCGTCGGCATATTCGAGTTCACCTCCAAAGGCGATGCCACGGGCGATGGTGGTGATGCGGAGGTGGGTGCCGGCGAGTTGTTTCTGGATATAGTAGATGGTGGTGTCTCCCTGGATGGTGGGGCTGAGGGCGAAGACGATTTCTTCGATGCCTTCGGTGTGGATGCGTTGGAGGAGTGTTTCGATGCGGAGCTGTTCGGGTCCAATCCCGTCGAGCGGCGAGATGACGCCGCCTAGGACGTGGTAGCGGCCGTTGAACTGTTGGGTGCTTTCGATGGCGATGACGTCTCGGATGTTTTCTACGACGCAGACGATGTCGGGCCGGCGGGAGGGGTTGCTACAGATGGCGCAGGTGTCGGTGTCGGAGATGTTATGGCAGTGACGGCAGAAGCGGATGTCGGTACGGGCCCGGGCGATGGCTTCGCTGAAGGCTTTGACGTCGGAGGCTTCTTGTTTGAGCAGGTGGAGGACGAGCCGGAGGGCTGTCTTTCGGCCGATGCCGGGGAGGCGGCTGAAGGCGTTGACGGCGGATTCGAGGAGCTCGGAGGGGAACTGCATGGCGGTGGGGGTCAGTTGGCTTTCTCTGTGAGGTTGATTTCAAGCTCATTGTCCCATCCGGCGCGGATGTTGAGCTTTTGTCGGCGCAGGATGGTGCGTTCTGGCTGGCGTCGCTTCCAGTAGTCGCCGGTATCCCAGCGTCCGTTGCGGTTGCGGTCGTAGAGGATGCGGATGCCGTATTCTCCGGGGCGGAACAGCGGGTAGCGGTAGCGGCTCAGCTCGAGGGGCTGGCTTTTTTCGAGGGTTTCGTCTTTGTAGAGGAGCAGTACGGGGTGCTGGGCCGTGTCGAGGGCGGTGACGCGGATCGAGAGGCTGCCATATTCATTTTCTCGTTTGGCTTCGAAGCGCAGCGTGTCGGGTCGGAGAGCCTGGAAGCCGAGGCTGTCGCGGGCGAAGTCTTTGGCGAGGAGGAGGTAATATCGCATGCCGGGCGTCCATCGGTGGGTGAGCGTGAGTTTGCGGCGGCTGCTGTCGAGGGATAGCTGGTAGCCGGGCAGGGGCTGGTAGGAGGTGTCGGTGAGGCGGAGGCGGGTGGTGTCGAGTTGGGTGAGGCGGTGTTCGAAGGTGAGGGTGAGGTATTCCAGCAGGTCTTGGCGGTCGCCTTCGAGGGAGTTTGTATATCGCAGCCGCTTGTCGTCGCGGTTGCGGGGGGTGGCGCCGGTGCTGCCGGGGGGCTTGCGGGGTGCTTCTTCTGCTGCGACGAATGCCAGCAGGGTGACGGGGTTGCTGTTGGTCTGTACGGCGCTGTCGAGGAAGCCGAGGTATTCGGACGACTGGTTATAGGTGAGACTGCCATCGACATCTTTGAGGGCGAAGGCGTGGTAGGCGCCAGGCGCCAGGAAGCGGAAGGTGAAGCGTCCGTCGGCGCGGGTGCGGGTGGTGTAGCGGGGTCTTTTCTTGCTGAGGGCGGAGTCTTTCTCCGTCGGGTGCAGGACGACCAGCAGGAGGCTGTCGGTCTTGCCGGACTCGGCGTAGAAGACCTGTCCGGAGAGGCTGTCGGCATCGATGCGCGGCCCGGTGGAGAACACGTAGTAGAAGCCGCGCAGCGGGTTGTTCTCATTGATGTCTTTGATGGCGTCGCCGAAGTCGATGCTGTAGGTGGTATTTGCTTCGAGGGTGTCTTTGATCCGGATGAGGACGTTCTTCAGGCGTCCTTCCGCCTCCGGCTTCACCTTGGGGACGGGGGAGTACTGGAGGTTTTCGAAGGGGTTGTCGAGTTGGATATACTCGTCGAAGGTGAGGGTGATGCGGTTGCCCTGGTAGCGGGTGGTGGAGTCGGCCGGTTCGGCTTTGATGAGCCGTGGGGGGAGGGAGTCACGGGGTCCGCCGGTGGGGGGCATGGGCTGGCCACAGGAAACGGATGCCAGCCAGGCGGCGGCGAGGCAGGCGGCGGGCAGGCGGTATGGAAAAGGGCTGGACAAACGGTTTTTGGCAAAATTCGCGATTCCCTGCGAGCCGCATGGCAGCCGCGGGAAAAAAGCCAACAATTCAGGCGGTTCGGAGGTTTTAAAAGCCAATAAAGTTTGGAACGATGGCAGTGCATGTCTTGAAGCAGGTGCAGGTCTTGCCGGTCAGTCTGGAGGCGGCCTGGGATTTCTTCTCTCATCCTAAGAACCTGGCGGTGATGACGCCGGAATACCTGAACCTGCGGTTCACCAACGAGCTCTACGGCGAGGAGATGTATGCCGGGCAAGTGATGACCTATCAGGTCAAACCGTTGCTGGGCATTCCGATGTTTTGGATGACGGAGATCACGCATGTGCAGCCCGGGAAGTTCTTCGTCGACGAGCAGCGTTTCGGCCCATATGCGCTTTGGCATCACCAGCATCATTTCCGGGAGGTGCCGGGCGGCGTGGAGATGACGGATCTGATCCATTATAAAGCTCCCTTGGGTCTGCTGGGCGAGCTGGCCAACCGGCTGTTCATCCGGCGGCAGTTGGAGGGCATCTTTGCCTTCCGCCGGCAAAAGGTGGAGGCCTTGTTCGGGGCGATGCCCGGGGTCTAGCGATCGTCCCGACCCGTCGGTGAGGGGTGGTCTCTTGCGCCGGGCGGATCTCAGCCGGGCATGCGGGAGATGTACTTGTCGAGCTGTTTGATCTGGTCGATGACCTGCTGGCTGCTGGGCTTTTGTGCCTTGGCCTTCCGGAAAAAGTCTTTGGCGGCGCGGAACTCCCTTTTCTGGATCATGATCTGGCACATCTGCAGGTAGGCTAGTGCGGCGCTTTCTTTGTCGGGGATGCCGGCTTTGAGGGCTTGGCGGATATAGCTTTCCCCCTGCTTCATGTCGCCTTTCTGCATGGCCATCATCCCCAGCTGGAGCTTGTTGGCGCCTTCGGCTTCTTTCATGGCGGAGCCGAGGGAGAGGCTTTTCTTCATGTGCACTTCGGCCGTGTCGAAGTCTTGCTTCATCATGGCGAGGTTGCCTTTGAGGGTATAGTAGACAGAGCGGATGGGCTTGTAGAGCAGGTCCGGGAACCAGATGTTGGAGAGCATCTTCTCCGCCCCTTCGAAGTCGCCTTCTTCGAGGTATTCTTGGATGAGGCGGAGGGGTCCGATGAAGAAATGGGTGACGATGAGGACGAGGGCCAGCAGATAGAGTACAAAGGAAGGCCAAAAGCCGCTGGTGAGGTTAACGACGATGGCCCCTGCCAGGGAGGTGATGCCCATCCAGAAGCGGTATTTGATGAAGAGGTTGAACCATTTCATGGGGGTAAAAGTAGGCATTCTGCTGCGGTAGCGCTACAGGTTGTCCGCTGGCAGGCATGTCGGCCGAAAGCTGTAGCTTTACCACGCTGAGGATGGCTGAAGAGGGCCATGTTAGCGGGTCCCGTAGTTCAATGGATAGAATATCGGGTTCTTAAAGGAATTAGTTCTTTGAATGATTAATGTCAATAAAATCAAGGATTTACCGATTTTTGAAAATACAACTGAGCAGTGAAGTGAGCAGTGATTGTATCTATGCACATCAAAGTTTGGTTAGTAATCAATCGAGGTTTATCAAAAATATGGCCCTGTAGTTTAATGGATAAAACGAGCGTTTCCTAAACGCTTGATATGAGTTCGATTCTCGTCGGGGCTACTTGTTATTTTAGAAAATAATAATGGTCTTAAAAAATAACATATAGACCATTAAAATTCGATTAGGTCAGTCAAGTCAGTCCTAACTTCATTAGAACCAACGGTAATCAAGTCTACCAAACCCACTTCAATTTGGGAGTTCTACGGATTACCGCTAACGTTTTGGCGCTTGGCGAAGGCGGGGATTTTCAGCACTAAACTTCATTAGATGCACAAAGCTTGAATTTAGCACTTCAATGTCATAGAAGCACGAAACCCCCGCTTTTGCAAAACGGCTGTTATGGGCTAGTTTATATTTTTGTCTACTTTGCACGAAAGTGTGGATACAATAATATTACTGGCGGAAAAAATAATATTGTCATAATTCCAACTGATATAAAATAACTCCAAGCGTTTGTGTAGTATGTTATTATCGCTCCACCTAATGGCCAAAATATTCCAACCAAAATAATTGCCCAAAACGCCCAAACATCTTTCTTAACAAGAGCATATTTTGTAATCAAATAAATTAGAATCATAGTTAACACACTCAGCCAGCAAAACAATAAAAAAGGAAGTGTAAATGCAGGTTTTGCTATATCAGGCAATTCTGCTGTTCCGTATAAATCGTTCCAAATCATAGCGTCCAAACTATGCCAAGGGTCAAATCCAACAAAAAACATTAGTATAAAGCACATTCCTGCCCCAAAACAGCTTACAATTTTCAAGTAGTTAATAGTTCCGATAAAAATTTTCTGCGACATAATATATTCTTTAAAGTCCTACTCATTTGGCTTTTCGGTTTCGCCCCG
>Ga0194116_10000182_pt1 | contig 125756 bp, 117 predicted proteins | sample TA2MahsurfametaG_4_FD_148617 | JGI IMG/M metagenome (GOLD analysis project Ga0194116, IMG submission 148617) | Freshwater microbial communities from Lake Tanganyika, Tanzania - TA2015008 Mahale S9 surface | ecosystem: Environmental > Aquatic > Freshwater > Lake | place: Tanzania: Lake...
CTTTTCGGAGGGGCGTTCTACCCGATCGAATCATTGCCGGTCGGCTTGCGTCCCATCGCCTGGGTGACTCCGCTGTGGCACGGGGTCGAGTTGTGTCGCGGCTTCTCGCTGCACACGATGGGCTTCGTCACCGCTCTCGGGCACCTCGCCGTGATCGTGGCGTACATCGCGGTTGGCATCGTCATGTGTCGTCGTCTCTTCATCCGGCGGTTGTACCGATGACATCGACGTTCCTCGTGGCCCGGGTGATTCCGCCCATTTTCCGTGGTGCTCGTCGTCCGCAACGCATGGTCGAGCGAAGCATTCTCGTCTACCGCCGTACGTGGATGATCCTGGTCTCCGGATTCTTCGAACCGCTCTTCTACTTGTTGTCCATCCGTATCGGATTCGGTTCGTTGGTTGGTGACGTCGACTTCGCCGGCCGGAGCATCGATTACGCGAAGTTCGTCGCTCCCGCTCTCATGGCCAGTTCGGCCATGAACGGCGCGGTCTACGACAGCACGATGAACATCTTCTCCAAGTTGCGCCACGAGCGTCTCTACGACGCGGTGCTCGCCACCCCGATGAGCTCGAAGGATGTGGCCTTGGGTGAGATCGGTTGGGCGCTCCTGCGCGGAACGATCTACTCGACCACGTTCCTGGTGTGTCTCCTCGGCCTCGGCATGGCCGACAGTGCTTGGGTGGTGCTGTCCTTGCCGGCGTGCATGCTCGTGGGCCTGGCCTTCGCCTCGGTCGGGATGGCCGCCACGACCTACATGCGGTCGTGGGTCGACTTCGAATGGGTCCAGACCATCGTGATGCCGCTGTTCTTGTTCTCGGCCACTTTCTATCCCTTGTCGTCGTACGGCGATTGGGGCTGGCTCGTGCAGTTGAGTCCGCTCTATCACGGGGTGTCGCTCGTGCGGTGCGCATCACTCGGCATCGGCACCTGGGGGATCCTGGTGCACGTGGCCGTGTTGCTCGGCATCTCGATCGTGGGTCTGAGCGTGTCGGCACGTCGCATCGACGAATTGCTCTTGAAGTAGTCCCGTACGGCGAAGCGAAACGAGTCGCCGTAATCTGACGACATGTTGTTCGCCAAGAAGAACGCGTCGATGGTGTCACCCCAGCAGGCCCTCCCCGGTCGAACCGACCAGACCATGCCGGTCCCCGCGCAACACCATGCTCTCGGCACTCCCCTCGTCGGTCCGTGGCCGAGCGGTTTCGAGACGGCCATCTTCGGGATGGGTTGCTTCTGGGGAGCCGAGCGCAAGTTCTGGCAGGTCGACGGCGTGTATTCGACGGCCGTTGGCTACGCCGGTGGCTACACCCCCAATTGCACGTACGAGGAGTGCTGCAGTGGCCTCACGGGTCATGCCGAAGTCGTGCTGGTCGTATTCGACCCGGCCAAGGTGTCGTACGACGACTTGCTCCGTGTCTTCTGGGAGAACCACGACCCCACACAAGGCATGCGCCAAGGCAACGACATCGGAAGTCAGTACCGAAGCACGGTTTACTCACTGAACGATGCGCAGTTGTCGGCCGCGCAGGCATCGGCCTCGGTCTTCCAGGAGCGACTCACCACCGCTGGTTATCCGCTGATCACCACCGAGATCGCGCCGGCCGGGCCGTTCTTCTACGCCGAGCCCTACCACCAGCAGTATTTGTCGAAGAACCCGAACGGTTATTGCGGAATTGGTGGCACGGGTGTGTCGTGCCCCATCGGCACGCGCGCCTGACGTCGTCGACGATCAGGAGTTGGCGAGCTTCCACGCCACGAGCGCACCTTCGAGTTCGTCGAGTGAACGAACGAGGGTGTTCATCGAACACTGCATCATGAGGTTGACGACTTCGTCGGGTGCGGGAAACCGTGCTCGCCAGTCGGTGAACAAACCGATGCTGAACTTTCCGAGCCCGTACGCGTAACCGAGTTCCCAGGCGGTTCCATCGTCGGTGGTGATGCCGTTGAGGTTGGCCACGATCACGTCGCACCGGTCGATGCCGCCCTTGTCGTTCTCGAAGATCGTGCGCACGTTGTGAGCAGTCTTGGGTGGATTGTCGCGATGAGGCAGGAACGTGTCGAAGCCGAGTGAACGAATGAGCGCATCGACTTTTTCGATGAACCAGCGTTCACCTTCGTCGAACAGCGGACCGGCCACGTACACGTAGGGCTTGCGATCAGTCATGTCTCCAACCTTTCCGTCTGATGTCGTCTCCGTCGGCGTCGAGCGCTCGCCCAGGATGACGAAGTCGTCCTGGAGTCTTCGACAGTCGGGCGATGAGGTTCTGCATGGGTGTGTCGCCCACGTTCACCACGGCCTGTCGGGCGAGATAGTGCGGATCGGTTGCTATGTCGGCCATGTCGAGAATCGGACCGATCGCAGCCTCGGCCTCTTCGAACGCGCGCAAGACTTCGTCTTGCGGACGCGCGGCACACCAGTCGCGCATGAGACGTTCGAGTTCTTCGCGGTTGGCGGCTCGCCCGTCGAAAGAGGCGAATCGCTGGTCGTCACCGACTCCGAGCAGCTCCATCACGCGACGAGCGACCGAGTCGGACGACGTGGAGATGCCGACCCACTTGCCGTCGGCGCAGCGATACGTACCGCGCGGAACGGTGTAGGGCAGACCGGAGCCGAGTCGGGGCTGCGTCTCGCCGGTGAGGGCGTAGAGAGAAGCGAGAGGTCCCATCGCGTGGAAGACGCTCTCCAGCAAGTTGACGTCGACCACTTGGCCGACACCGGAGTGCAGAGCGACCAGGGTGGCGAAGGCCGCGACGATTCCGGTGAGTTCGTCGGTGAGCGCGATCGGCGGGAGCATCGGTGCACCATCGGCCTCACCGGCGATGGCCGCGTAGCCCGACATCGCTTCGGCGATCGACGCGAATCCGGGTCGTTGCGCGTATGGGCCGTCCTGGCCGAAGCCGGTGACCCGGGTGATGACGAGTGTCGGATTGAGACGATGGAGTTCGTCGGGTCCGAGACCGAGTCGTTCGAGCGTGCCGGGTCGGAAGTTCTCGACGAGAACGTGAGCGTCGCGAACCAAGCCGATGAGAACCTCGCGATCGTCGTCGTTCTTCAGATCGAGTGCGATGGTGCGCTTGTTGCGATTGGTGAGTTTCCACCACAGCCCGACGCCGTCGCGTGGATCCTTCCAGGCCATGTTTCGCAGCGTGTCGCCGTTGTCGGGACGCTCGACCTTGATCACGTCGGCCCCGAAGTCGGCGAGATAGCGCGCACAGTTGGGGCCGGCGATCACCGTCGACAGATCGATCACGCGCAGGTCGGACAACGGTGTGGTCACGGCGGCCAGCCTGCCAGGAGACCACAGGCCTCTTCCAAGTGCTCGCGTTGACCGGCGTACGAGAAGCGCACGAATCGATGACCCCGCGTGAGGTCGAAGTCGAGTCCGGGAGTGCTGGCCACTCCCAATCGATCGAGCCATTGATGGCAGAGCGCCATCGAGTCGTCGGTCAGATGACTCACGTCGGCGTATACGTAGAACGCACCGTCGGCGGCTGCGATGCGGTCGATGCCGGCGGCCGCGAGACCCGCGATGAGAACGTCGCGATTGGCCGCATAGCGCGCCACGTGGCCGTCGAGTTCGTCGGTGCAGTCGAAAGCGGCCAGTCCGGCGATCTGACTCACGTGCGGTGCGCAGATGTAGAGGTTCTGCTGCAATCGATCGACGACGTCACGAAGATGGTCGGGAACCACCATCCAGCCGAGCCGCCAACCGGTCATCGAGAAGTACTTCGAGAACGAGTTGATGACGACAGCGTCGGCGGCGCGCCCGGCGAGAGTGGGCGCCGGGCCGTTGTAGGTGATTCCGTGGTAGATCTCGTCGGCGATCAGTTGGATACCCCGCTGCGAGCAGTAGCGCGCGATGTCGTCGAGCGATGTCGGATCGAGGGTCGTACCGGTTGGGTTCGATGGTGAAGCGATCACGAGGCCGTCGAGTGGTCCGGCGGCGTCGAGCATCGCACGAGTGGGAATCCAGCGAGACTCGGGTCCGACTGCGATCGGCACCGGAGTGGCTCCGAGTGCGAGAAGGGTGTTGCGATAACACGGGTAACCCGGCTCGAGGACCGCGACACGATCGCCGGCGTCGAACGCGGCGAGGAACGCGAGAGTGAATCCAGCCGATGCTCCGCTCACGATGGTGATGCGATCGGACTCCACTCGACTTCCGTACGTGTCGTCGTAGTGACGCGCGATGCGCTCGGCCAGAGCGGGCAGTCCGGGCGCGTTCGTGTATCCGAGTGACTCACCATCGCGAATCGCGTCGCTCACCGCTTGGCGTGCTCCGGCTGGTGCACCGGTACTCGGTTGACCGACCTGGAGGAACAGTGTGCGTTGGCCCGACTTCGCCCGGGCGGTCGCCTTGAGCGACATGTCCATGGCGTGAAAGGGCGGCACCTGGGCGGCTCGGAGCGCACCGGTGAGGCGACTGTCGGTCATCGTTCACCGCGATGTGGGAAGACGAAGCAACGTTCGTCGAGAGACCCCATCGCATACGTCTGGTAGTCGACACCGAAGTCGGCGTAGAGCCCACGGCACCGCTCGCTCCAGTCGAGAGCTTCGGGTGACGAGACTCGGTGAACGACTTGCATCACGCCACCCTCGTACACCCGGTACTCGGCCCAGGTGCCCGGGAAGTCCTTGATGGTTCCGATCTCGATGGTGGGTGCACCACATGGCATCGCACGAACTCGGTGACGGTGTGTGTGACCCGCCGTGTACCCGAGAATGTTCGAGTGCGCGGCGACCACGCGGTCGAGAGCGTCGCTCGAGTCGGGGTGGAGTCCGAAGTAGTCGTCGCTTCGCTTTCCCGACACCCACTGCTGGTGATGGCCCATGACGATCACTGGCAACGCGGTGGAAGTGGCGTGATCGGCCAACCACTGCATCTGATCGTGGTCAAAGGCACCGGTCGTCTCGGTGGGAATGGCCGTGTCCATGAGGGCCACGCACACACCGGGCATCTCGATCCAGAGATCGTCGTCGTACACACCTTGGTCGAGGTACGAATCGTGATTGCCCCGCACGACGTGGAGGCGATCGCCGAAGGTCCCGCGGTAGCACGATTCGAAGGCGGCGAATTCGGCGTCGGTGCCGAAAGCCGTGAGATCACCCTTGACCAGTACCGCATAGGGATCGATCGAGGCGATTTCTCGGCAGGCCTCTTCGTTCATCATCTCGGGATGGCGGCTCTGATGATCGTCACGACTGATGATCGGACCGAGCGGACTGTCGTCCATGCGGCCGCACACGATTTCGCCGAAGTGAACGTCGTTGACCGTGGCGAAGCGGCACAGGAGCTCTCCATCGGGTCGGGCCAGGGTTCGCGTCTCGATCCCGTGGAACGTGTGCGACGAGTCGGGTGCCAGATCGTCGAATCGGTGAACGTCGGATCCTCGATGCAGGACCACCAGATCGTCAGCAACGGTCGTGACTTCCACGTGAGTCACGGTAGTGCGCTTCTCAGCCACGCGCGCCGAAGCGCTCGGTCACCAGGGACGAGCGCGACGCGACACGACCGGCGACGACCACCAGCGTCCGCTGAATCGCCACGACGACCGACGGGCCGACGCATCGTCGGCCACGGCCACGACAGGACGCGGCCACAGGGCTTCGATCGCTGCCGTGATGGCCACCGCTTCTTCGTCGGTGGGAGCGGGCGAGATCTGGCTGCTCATAGCGGCATGTTGCCGTGCTTGCGCCGCGGAAGTTCTTCACGCTTGCTGCGCAGCATCTTGAATCCGTTGATGACCTTCACGCGGGTTTCGGCCGGATCGATGACGTCGTCGATGTAGCCGCGCTCGGCGGCCGCGTACGGGTTGGCGTACTTCTCGGTGTATTCGGCCACGAGTTCGGCGCGACGGGCCACCGGATCGGCCGCTTGCTGCAGTTCGCGGCGATACACGATCTCGACCGCACCGTTGGGTCCCATGACGGCGAGTTCGGCCGTGGGCCAGGCGTAGGCGAGATCGGAACCGATCGACTTCGAGTCCATCACCACGTACGCACCGCCGTAGGCCTTGCGCGTGATGACCTGAATTCGCGGCACCGTCGCTTCGCAGTACGCGTAGAGCAACTTCGCGCCGTGACGAATGATGCCGCCGTACTCCTGATCGACACCGGGAAGGAAGCCCGGCACGTCGACGAGGGTGAGAAGCGGAACGTTGAACGCATCGCAGGTGCGAACGAAGCGCGCACCCTTCTCGGCACTCTCGATGTCGAGAACTCCGGCCAGAACCATCGGCTGGTTGCCGACGACGCCGACGGTCTGGCCGTCGATACGAGCGAATCCGCAGACGATGCTCTTGGCCCAATAGGGGAAGTACTCGAAGAACTCACCGTCGTCGACGATGGACGCGATGACCTTCTTCATGTCGTACGGCTGATTGGGTGATGGCGGCAGGATGTCGCGCAATTCGGGGCACAGGCGCTCGGGATCGTCGCCGGCGTCGACACTCGGCGGCTCTTCCATGTTGTTCTGCGGCAGGAACGACACGAGGTAGCGAACGTCGTCGAGGCAGGCCTTCTCGTCGGCCGACACGAACGTGGCCACACCCGACTTGCTGGCGTGACTCATGGCGCCGCCGAGTTCTTCGAGTGTCACTTCCTCGCCGGTCACCGTCTTGACCACGTCGGGACCGGTGATGAACATGTGGCTCGACTCACGCACCATGAAGATGAAGTCGGTCATGGCCGGTGAGTACACCGCACCACCCGCGCACGGTCCGAGGATGACCGAGATCTGCGGAATGACTCCACTCGACAACACGTTGCGATAGAAGATGCCGCCGTAGCTGGCCAGCGACACGACACCTTCTTGAATGCGCGCACCGGCGCCGTCGTTGAGGCCGATGACCGGCGCACCGACCTTGAGCGCGAGATCCATCAACTTGTGGATCTTCTCAGCGAACACTTCGCCGAGTGCACCGCCGAACACGGTGAAGTCCTGTGAGAACACGAACACCTTGCGACCCTCGATGGTGCCCCAACCGGTGATGACGCCGTCGGTGTACGGGCGTTCCTCCAGGCCGGCCGCCTGCGCGCGGTGGCGGGCCAACATGTCGAGTTCTTGGAACGAGCCCGGGTCGAGCAAGTAGTCGATCCGCTCGCGAGCCAGCATCTTGCCCTTCTCGTGCTGGCGCTCGATGGCGCGTGGCGAGCCGGCCAGACGGGCCTGCTCTTTGCGCTGCTTGAGATCGTCGAGCTTGTCGTGCATGGGGTTGCCGCTGGTCACGGAGGAGACGCTACCCCTCGGTCCGTGAGGGGCTCACAGTCGGATCGGGCCGGAATCGGCGGTTACGGAACGACGGTGGCCGTGACCGGCTGGATCCCCGGCACCGTAGTGGCCCCAACAGCAGCCGATCCGCCGACGGGCACCAGCGCCGTCATCGGAACGGTGGCCGCGGTGCCAACCGGCGACGTGGTGCTCACCAACACCGCTGCATCGGGATTGTCGTCGTTGGCCATCACCGACACGGTGTAGGTGACCGATGGCAGTGGACCATCGGGTCCGTTGCCACTCACGATCACGGTCCAGAGTCCGGCCGTTCCGAACGGAACACCTTCCTTCAGCGGAAGACGAGCCGCTCCCTTGCCATCGAGCGGAACCGACAACGTGACGCTCGCGGTGTTGGCCGTGGGCGGGTTGAACTGCACGGTGAGATCGGTGAGGCCACTCTCGGGCGAGTGCACGTCGATGCGCACCGCGTTGAGCCCGACCATGGCGGGTGTGACTTTCACTTGTACGTCGAACGCACCGCCGGATCGTTCGCCCACGAACGCGTAATTGGTGCGATCGGTTCCGGGCGGTTCGATGTTGGCCGGAAGTGTGGCGACCGCCCATGACGACAACGCGAGGACGAACACACCGAACGCGGCTTCGGTGGCGACGGCCCGTCGCAGATTGAACGCAATCTTCGCGTTGAGTGCCTTGGCCTTGCCGAGACGAGTGGCCACCACTTGGCGCATGAGCATGCCGAGGTACACCATGGCTGCGACGCCGATCACCTTGAGCACGATGAGCCGTCCGTGTCGACTACTGAGGAATCCGCCACCGTCGAGTTGGATCAAGTGCAGCGTTCCCGACACGACAGCCACCGTCACGAACGCCGGTGCCAGTCGCGTGTAACCGCGCACGGCGTGCACGAGATCTTCCTCACCGGGTCCGGCGAGAACGGCGAGCAACAACAATGCGAGCCCACCGAACCACAAGGCGATCGACACGCTGTGGAACGCCCCGGCCAGTGTGCCCACCAACGAGAACTCGGCAGTGGCCCGCGTGAGCGAGAGTGACGCGACGGCGATGCCCATCGGAGCGAGTGATACCGCTTGGGTTCGCGGATCGAGCAGTCGCTCGGGTCGAACCATCACGCCCGCGCTGGCGGCCACGAGGAAGAAGCGAGCAAGAATCACTGCGCCACTCAACGAATCGAACAGTCCGAACCATTCGGTCGGGTTGAGAGCCGCGGTGACCGAGATGCGTGATTCGATCGCGACCGTGAGCACCATCACGAAGAACGTGGAGATGGTGCCGACGAACCACGCGATCCGGAAGAAGCGCGGGACCAATCCGTCGTCGACACCCTCGGGCCACACCAGAACGATGAGCACGGCTCCGCCGAACAGTGCGGCCAAGGCCATGTAGGCGACCATGCGGGCCAACCCGAGTGGGCCGCTCACCGGCGGCGGTTCGCCCAGCAGGTTGCCGCCGTCGGTCATGTCGGCCTCGGTCAGATCACCCGGATCGATACTGGCCGGGTCGAGAACCTCGAAGGAGAAGACGCCCGTGGCCACTTTGCCGTCGGGTTGCGGAATGGAATAGGTGACGTTGCAGGTGCCAACGGGGAGGGCTCCGACCACCGGAACCGAGATGGAGATGCCATCGGCTCCGAATTCGGCCGGTCCGATGGGTGCCGGTGCTTGATCGCACACGGCTTGCACCACCGAGTTGGACGGCACCGTTTCGTTGAACACGACGGTGATCCGTGCCGGCGCGACCGCGACCTTTTCTCCGTCGGCGGGCGACGACGACACCAGTGTGGTCTCGGCCCGTGCCGGCTCGACTCCGATGAAACCGGGTGCGACGATGCCGACCGCGAACATGGCGAGAACGATTCGCCGGAACACGCGTGTCCGGCCGGTCGTGGCGGTGGTCGGCGACAGCGACATGGTCGGTACCACGGTAGTCAGCGGCTCGTGGGTGACCGGGGCACTCGCGGGGAACCTCGACCACACCCCATCTGTAAAGTCGGAGCGTGCCCGACACCGGATACCAGGCGCTCTATCGGCGTTATCGGCCCCAGCGCTTCTCCGAGTTGCGCGGGCAGGATCACATCGCTCTGGCGCTGCGCAACGCGGTCAAGTCCGATCGCGTCGGCCATGCGTATCTCTTCTCGGGTCCGCGCGGTACGGGCAAGACCACCACGGCGCGCATCCTCGCCAAAGTTCTCAACTGCGAGGCCCCGGTCGATGGCGAGCCGTGTTGCACGTGTGGATCATGCGATGCCGTCGTGCACGGCAGCAGTTTCGACGTGATCGAACTCGACGCCGCGAGCAATCGCAGCATCGAAGACATTCGCGAAATCATTTCGACCGCGGCGCTGGGCTCCCCCGGCCGCCACAAGGTGTACATCCTCGACGAGGTGCATCAGCTCACCGGTCCGGCGGCGGCTGCGCTTCTCAAGACACTCGAAGAGCCGCCGTCGCACGTGGTGTTCGTCCTCGCCACGACCGACCCCGAAAAGGTCCCCGAAACCATTCGTAGCCGCACGCAGCATCTGCAGTTCCACCTGCTCCCGGTGGCCGATCTCGAAGAACACGTGCGGTGGGTGGCCAGCGACGCCGGCATCCCGCTCGACGAGCGCGGTCTCGAAGCGGTGTTGCGTCGGGGCGGTGGATCGGCTCGTGACACCTTGTCGGCGCTCGAACTCCTGGCCGCCACCGGTGGCCAGATCGACGAGATCACCCCGGTCGACGAATTCGTGGAAGCCCTCATCGAGTACGACGCCGGCCGAGCGCTGGCCGCGGTCGCTCACACCGTGCATCGCGGTCGCGATCCGCGCACCATCATCGACGACCTCGTTCGTCATCTGCGCGACTGCTTCCTCACCCAGATGGCGCCCGAACTCGTGCAGGTTCAAGAACACCGAGCCGCCGAACTCGCCGGTCAGTCTCGTCGCCTCGGCACCGCGCGCATCGTGAAGGTGATGGAGACACTCGGACAGGCGCTGCTCGACATGCGCGGCGCACCCGATCAGCGGGTGGTGCTCGAGGTCGCTCTCGTGCGACTCGTGCATCGTCAACTCGACACCGGTCTCGACGCCCTGTTGGCCCGTGTCGAACAACTCGAACGCGAGATCGTCGAACGACCGCCCACGCTGGCTCCGGCGCCGGTCAATCCGTCCACTGGGCGTGCGGTTCTGGGTGGACGCGTGAGTCGAGATGCCTCGGCACCGACTCCCCGTCCGGCCGCTGCGAGCCCGGCTCCGGTGGCGGCACCGAGCGAATCGGCTCCCGAACCAGCGCCAGCGCCATCAGCAGCATCAGCGCCGTCGCCTGCGCCGAGCGCGGGTGCATCACTCGACTCGTTGGTGGCCCGGTGGACCGACGACGTGCTGTCCACGTTGGTCGGTATGCGCCGCGCGGTGGCCCAGATGGTCAAGCCCATCGTTCGCGATGGTGCGGTGGTGTTGATGGTCGACAACGGGCACGCGGCCAAGCGCGTGAACGACTACCTCGACGACTTGTCCGCTGCGGTCCGTGCGGCGGCCGGTTCGGCGTGTGCGGTCGTCGTCGAAGTGCGTCCTGATGCGCCGGCCGAAGCGGCACCGAAGCGCAAGAAGGCCGCGGTCGTTCCCGATGACGACGAGATCGATATCGAAGAAGCCAAGAAGTTGCCCACGTCCACCGCCAAGAGCACCGAAGAAGAACTCCTCGAAGCGTTTCCGGCGGCCAAGTTCGTGAAGAAAGAGCAGTGATCGGTGGCTTCCACCTACACGTTGCCGGTTCAGAACCTCATCGATCATCTCGGGCGTCTGCCCGGAATCGGGCCCCGTTCGGCGCAGCGCATCGCGTTCCACTTGTTGAAGTTGCCCGCGGAAGACGTTCAGCGTCTCACTCAGGCCATTTCCGACGCCAAAGAGCGCGTGCGGTTCTGCTCGCAGTGTTTCAACTTCGCCGAAGACGAACTGTGCCCCATCTGCGCCGATCCTCGTCGTGACTCGAGTGTCATCTGCGTGGTCGAAGAGAGTCGCGACATCATTCCGCTCGAACGCACCGGCGAGTTCAAGGGTCGCTACCACGTGCTCCTCGGTGTCATGAATCCGATCGAAGGCATCGGACCCGACCAACTCAAGATGCGCGAACTCGTGATGCGCATCGGCAGCGAAGACGTTCGCGAAGTGATCGTGTGCACCAACCCCAACACCGAGGGTGAGGTCACCGCGCAGTACATCGGCCGTCTGCTGAAGCCCTTCGACATCACGGTCACTCGACCGGCCTCGGGGCTTCCGGTGGGTGGCGATCTCGAGTACGCCGACGAGCTCACCTTGGGTCGGGCCATCAGCGGTCGTCGTCGCCTCGACGACTGACGCGCTCCGGGGTACCGCTCGGGGCTGGCGCGGGCGGAAAGGCCATCCCCGGTCGATACCCCGGATCAACGGAGACGACGGTGCGTCCCTGTATGACGATCAGGTTACGAATATGACGGAGCCCGTGCAAGAACAGTCCCTGAACAGGGACTTTCCACTGTCTCCGTATGACGACGGAGCGGTCGTGCGGGTTCGGGTCGGTGGGTCGAGCCGGTTCAGCCGGTCGAGCCGGCTCAGAGAGCCCGGACGATCAGGGCATCACCCTGGCCGCCCCCACCGCACAGCGCGGCCGCACCGAGACCGCCGCCGCGACGACGCAGCTCGTGGAGCAAGGTGAGGGCGATGCGGTTGCCGCTCATGCCGATCGGGTGACCGAGCGCGATGGCACCGCCGTTCACGTTGGTGACCTCGTCGGTGATGCCGAGGTCGGCCATCGACGCGATGCCCACGGCCGCGAACGCTTCGTTGAGTTCGAACAACTTCAGGTCGGAGACCTTGAGGTTCGCCTTGTGCAACGCCTTCATGATCGCGCGACTCGGCTGCTGTAGCAGCGACGCGTTGTCGGGACCCGCGACCATGCCGTAGCCGACCACCTGTCCGAGAGGTTGAACACCGCGAGCTTTCACCGCGCGTTCCGACATGATCACCATTGCCGAACCACCGTCGCTGATCTGCGACGCGTTGGCCGCGGTGATGGTTCCTTCCTTGTCGAAGGCGGGCTTCAGAGTGCCGAGAGTATCCATCGTGGTGTCGGCGCGCACACCTTCGTCGTTTTTCACGAGAACCGGATCACCCTTGCGTTGTGGAATCGCGACGTCGACGATTTCTTCGGCGAGCTTGCCACTGGCAATGGCGGCGGCCGCGCGCTGGTTGCTCTTCATGGCGAATTCGTCCTGTGTGGCACGGGAGATTCCACCACCGTTGTAACGCTCGGTTCCGAGGCCCATGAGACACACGTCGAACGCGCACCACAAACCATCGGCGATGATCGCGTCACGCAGTTCGGTGTTGCCGTAGCGGAATCCGCCGCGGGCGCCGGCTGCGATGTACGGAGCCTGCGTCATGCTCTCCATGCCACCGGCGATCACGATGTCGGCATCGCCAGCCTGGATCATCTGATCGGCGAGGTAGATCGCGTTGATTCCCGACAAGCACACCTTGTTGATGTTCACTGCCGGCACGCTCATCGGGATGCCGGCCTTGACGGCGGCCTGACGACTCGGGACTTGACCCTGGCCGGCCATGAGCACCTGACCCATGATCACGTGCCCGACTTCGTTGGGCGCCACACCGGCTCGCTGCAATGCGGCACTGATGGCGAAGCCTCCCAGATCGGCGGCGGTGAACGACGCGAGTGCGCCGCTCATCTTTCCGATCGGTGTACGGGCTCCTGCGACGATGTACGACCCGGGCATGATGTGCCTTTCTGCTGACATGGTGAGTTGCGGTTGTTGTGGTGAATTCTTGGTGCTCAGTGTGGTCGGGGGAGACCCGGCCCGCGAACGCCCAACTTACCGATGAGTAACAACGAGCGATAAGTTCGCCCGATGGAGCAGATTCGCGAGGCCATTCTGAACGGGGCCGACTCCGCGGCCATCGCCGCCCTCCCCGTTCCCACGCACTACCGGGCCGCCCACTTGCTGGCCTCGGAGACGGCGATGTTCGAGGGGGTTCCTTCCGAGAAGAAGGACCCGCGCCAGAGCATCCACGTGAGCGATGTGCCCACGCCCGAACTGGCCCCCGACGAGGTGTACGTGGCGGTGATGGCGAGCAGCATCAATTTCAACACCGTGTGGTCGAGCATCTTCGAGCCGGTGTCGACGTTCGGGCCGATGAAGCGTTTGTCGCGCGACAGCGACTGGATGAAGCGCCACGATCAGCCGTATCAGGTGATCGGCAGCGACGGGTCGGGTGTGGTGCTGAAGGTCGGTTCGGCCGTGCGGTTGTGGAAGCCGGGCGATCACGTGACGATTCATTGCAACTACGTCGACGACCAGGACAACACCGCCCACAACGACTCGATGTTGGCCGCGAATCAGCGCATCTGGGGTTACGAATCGAACTTCGGCGGACTGGCCGATCTCTCGGTGGTCAAGGCCAATCAGCTCATGCCCAAGCCCGCCCACTTGACGTGGGAAGAAGCCGCGGTGAACGCGCTCTGCAACTCGACGTCGTATCGCATGCTCGTGTCGCGCAACGGCGCGGCCATGAAGCAGGGCGACGTGGTTCTCATCTGGGGCGCGACCGGCGGTATCGGCGCGTACGCCACGCAATACGTGTTGAACGGCGGCGGCATTCCGGTGTGCGTGGTATCGAACTCCGACAAGGCGCAGATCCTTCGCGACATGGGTGTCGAAGCGATCATCGATCGCAAGGCCGCCGGTTACAAGTTCTGGAAGGACGAGCACACTCACGACGAGAGCGAGTGGCGTCGTCTCGGCAGCGACGTCCGCGATCTCGTGGGCGAAGATCCCGACATCGTGTTCGAGCATCCGGGTCGTTCGACCTTCGCCGCGTCGATGTACGTGGCCAAGCGAGGCGGCACCATCGTCACGTGTGCGGCTACGAGCGGATTCATGATGGAGTTCGACAACCGCCACTTCTGGATGCGTCTCAAGAATCTGGTGGGTAGTCATTTCGCGAACTACCAGGAGTCGTGGCAGGCCAATCGTCTGATCGCCAAGGGCATGATCCATCCGGTCATCAGCCAGACGTTCGCACTCGAGAACGTGGGCGAAGCGGCGTATCAGGTTCACCACAACATGCATGAGGGCAAGTTGGGTGTGTTGTGTCTGTCGCCCGAGCCTGGCCTCGGCGTCACCGACCCCGAGTTCCGCGCCAAGGTGGGAGAGGAGAACCTGTCTCGGTTCCGTCGTTCGTGATCGGTCGTGGCAGGCTGATCGCATGATCCTCACCGAAATCGACCACGTGGCCATCGCAGTGAAAGATCTCGAAGCGGCTATCGACTACTACCAGCGGGCGTTCGGCGCCACCGTCGACCATCGTGAAGTGGTGGAGAGCGACGGGGTGGAAGAGGCGTTGTTGAAGGTGGCCGAGAGTTATGTGCAGCTGCTCACGCCCACGCGTGATGACAGCCCGGTGGCCAAGGCGATCGAGAAGCGTGGTGAGGGGCTGCATCACATCGGGTATCGCGTGAAGGATTGTGGTGAGGCGTTGGCGTCGATGCTGGCGGCTGGTGCGACGGCGATCGACAAGGCCCCGCGTCCGGGGAGTCGTGGAACGACGGTGGCGTTCATTCACCCGAAGGGCAGCTTCGGCACCCTCATCGAACTCGTCCAGGAATAAGGAACTTTTTGGTTCGGTGTGGTTCTGGGTGAAAAATTCGCTGGATTCCAGCGAATTTTTCACCCAGAACCACAACCGCCGTCACGCTGTTTCGAGCATCAGGCCCGTGAGGTAGTCGGCTTCCGGGAAGTGCAACGGGATCGGGTGGTCGCCCGGTTGTCCCAACCGCTCGATGATCGAGGCCTCACGATTCGCATCGACGGCCGCACCGGCCACAACTTTCTGGAACAGATCGCTCGACACCGCACCCGAGCACGAGTACGTGAACAGCAGTCCGCCCGGCCGTAACAACTTGAGCGCGAGCAGATTGAGATCCTTGTAGGCACGAGTCGCCCGGTCGACTTGATTCGGATTGTTGGCGAGCTTGGGCGGATCGAGAACGATCACGTCGAAACTGGCCCGGCGATCACGAAGTGAACGCAATTCGGTGAACGCATCGGCCTCCACGAGTTCGCCGATGTTCACATCATTCGCACGACCGTTGGCCTCGGCGATGCGGAGAGCCGGCCCGGACGAGTCGATCGTGGTGATCGAACTCGCACCACCGCGAGCGGCCGCCACGCTGAACGACCCGGTGTACCCGAACACGTTGAGCACCGCTCGACCTCGTGAGTGCTGTTCCACCAAGCGGCGACTGTCGCGCTGATCGATGTAGAAGCCGGTCTTGTGCCCGTGCTCGACGTCGACGTGGAATCGAAGCCCGTTTTCGCGGGCCCACACATCGGTCGGAAGTGAGCCGTGGCGAATACCCGTTTGCGACTCGAGTCCTTCGCGCGATCGATTGTCACCGTCGCTGCGTTCGTACACACACTCCACGCCATCGAGTGATGCAAGGGCCACGACGACCGCGTCGCGTCGGGCGTCGATTCCGACCGTCGTGATCTGGAAGACGACGATCGAACCGTAACGATCGACTACGAGCCCGGGCAGACCATCGGCCTCGCCGAAAACCAAACGAACGGCGTCGCCGTTGGGGATTCCGAGGTGGCGCCGACGACTCGCTGCGGCCGATACACGACTCGCGATGAACTGGTCGTCGATCGATTGGTCGACGTCGAACGTCCACACACGCGCACGAATCGACGAATGTGGACTGTACGAAGCGAGTGCCAACGGTCGTGACGCGTCATCCACCACCAACACCGTGTCGCCCGGTTGCGGATTCCCGCCGACCCGGTCGACCGAACCGCTCATGATCCACGGATGGTGACGGCGCAGGCTGCGGTCGCGCCCGGCCTTGAGCCGCAGCGTCGCCTGATCGCTCATGTCGCTCTCACTTTGACGCGATCTTGATCGACAACGCAGACGTCGGCGATCAGGCTCGGAACTGGGAGAAACACATCATGACGGTACTGGTCGGAACACTGGTTGGAGTGCTGGGCGTGCTACTGATGCGCCCGATCGTTCATCGGTACACGGCGACGAACTCACCGTTGTGGGTAGGCGTACCGATCGCTGCGGTGACCGCGAGTTCGATGACGTACGACGTCGATGGCGTGCTGTTGTCAGTCGCGCTCGGATCGTTGGCGGCTGTGCTCGTCGCATTGAGTGAGATCGACGTGAAGGTTCGGCGTTTGCCTCGTGAGATCAGTTACCCGGCCGCCGTCGTGGGAGTGAGCCTCTTGGTGGCCGATGCTCTGACGCGTGATCGAGCCGATCGCGCGGTGATGGTGTTGGCCGGAGCAGCCGTGTTCACGATCGCGATGTTCGTCCTCTTTGTGATCGGGCGAGGCTCGCTCGGTGACGGCGACGTTCGCATCGCTCCCCTGCTCGGTTCGTTCCTCGGCTATTGGTCGCCCCGTTTGGTTCTGTCGGCACTGCTGGCGGCCTCACTCGTGGCCACCGTCGTGGCACTTGGGTTCATGGTGGTGAAGCGATCGGGCCGTGGCACGACTCTTCCGTTCGGCCCCTTCCTGGCCCTCGGAACGGTGATCGCCCTGGCGAGTCAGGGATTGTGATGAGGGCGGCGATCGAGCCGACCGAGGTGAAAAAGGTGGTGGATGAGTGGTATCGAACTGATACCATTTCCGCCGTGGCCATGACCTTGCGACTCACCGACGACGAACAGACTGCCCTGCGCGCACGGGCCGAAGCCGAAGGAATTTCGATGCAGGAAGCGGCTCGTCGGGCAGTGCGCGAGTACGTGGCGCGTAGCGAACATCGGGATCGGGTGAGTGAGGCGGCCAGCCGGATCCTGAGCGCCCACGCCGATGCCATCGAGCGACTCGGGCAGTGAGTCGCTCGTTCGAGTACCTCGACCTCGAGGATGTCCTGTCGTTGGCCCGGACGCTGCTCGGTGATCTACCGCCCGTCCGCGACATCGGTTTGTTGGGCTCGGCCGTCGCTCGGCCACAGACATCGGTGTTCGGCGGGGACGCGTATCCCGACGTCTTCTCGAAGGCGGCTGCTCTGCTTCAGTCGATCGTCAACAATCACCCACTCATCGACGGCAACAAGCGCTTGGGCTGGTTGGCTACGGCTGTGTTCCTCGAATTGAACGACGTCCAAGCGAGCAAGGCCACCAATGACGATGTGTACGACTTCGTCATCTGGGTTGCTTCGTCCAACCCCGATCTCGATGCGATCATCCCAAGGTTGCGAACCATCATCGAGAAGGAATCTCGGTCGTGATCGTTCATCTGGTCGACGGCACCTACGAGCTCTATCGGCAGCACTACGGCCAGGCCGTGCGTTCGTCGGAACCCTCCCCCAACGCGGCCACCATTGGCGTTCTCAACTCCACCTTCCAGTTGCTCGCCGACGGCGCCACGTACATCGGTGTGGCGACCGATCACGTGATCGAGAGTTTCCGCAACGATTTGTGGGCCGGTTACAAGACATCCGACGGCATGGAAGCGGAGATCCTCACGCAGATCCCGATCCTCGAAGAAGCGTTGCGATCGATGGGTGTCGCGGTGTGGCCGATGGAGGAGTATGAAGCCGACGACGCTCTCGGGTCAGCGGCGGCCGTCGCCGATCGCGACACACGTGTCGAACAGGTGCAGATCTTCAGCCCCGACAAGGATCTCGGCCAATGCGTTCGTGGTCGCCGTGTCGTGCAGATCGATCGTCGCAAGATGGCCAAGGATGGAACCGGTCTCATCGACGAAAACGCGGTGCGCGAGAAGTTCGGCGTGGGTCCAGCGAGCATCGCCGACTGGCTCGGACTCGTGGGCGACACCGCCGATGGTTTTCCCGGACTGAGTGGCTGGGGTGCCAAGTCGGCGTCGGCGGTTCTGGCGCGATACGAGCGCATCGAGAACGTTCCCGATGCCGTGAGCGAGTGGGACGTTCCCGGACTGCGCGGCGCTGCCAAGTTGGCCGAGTCGTTGTCGTCGCAACGCGAACTCGCACTGCTGTTCCGGAAAGTGGCCACCATTGTCACCACCGTTCCGGTGGGTGATGTGGACGACTGGCACTGGACCGGTCCGCGCGACGAGTTCCGCGATTTCTGCGCCGATCTCGGTGCGCCTCGCCTGGCCGACCGGGTCGCCAGCCTGGCCTCATCACGCGGGCGGTAACCTCACGCTTGCGTCATTCGGCTCCTGTCGGGTGAGGTGACGGTCGGGTCCTGTGCAACGGGTCCCCGTGAATCAGGTCAGGACCGGGAGGTAGCAGCCTTCAGCGGAACGGCTCGTGTGCCGCAGATCGCCTGGCCGTCACCTCATCCGACAGGAGCGTGCTTGACAACAGGGAAGGGTGCGAGAGCGGCCGAATCGGCACGCTTGGAAAGCGTGTGAGGTGCAAGCCTCCGTGGGTTCGAATCCCACCCCTTCCGCCATGGAGATCGTCGACGCCATGACACTCGCGCTCGAACAAGCGCGTGACGCGCTCAACCACGACGACGTTCCCGTGGGTGCGGTCGTGTTGCACGAAGGCCGAGTCATCGCGGCACGGCACAACGAACGTGAAGCGACGTCCGATCCCACGGCGCACGCCGAAGTTCTCGCGTTGCGTGACGCCGCGGCCGCACTCGGACGCTGGCGTCTCGACGACTGCACTCTCGTGGTCACTCTCGAACCATGTGTGATGTGCGCGGGCGCGCTCCTCAACGCTCGGATCGGCCACCTCGTGTACGGGGCGGCCGACTTGAAGGGTGGCGCGACGGCCAGCCTGTACAACGTGTGTGCCGACCCGCGCCTCAACCACAATCCCCCGGTTACGCACGGGATTCTGGCCAGCGAGTCAGCGGCTCTGCTCGAGCAGTTCTTCGCCGAGCGCCGATAACCTCGATCGACGGAAGGGTGCCCGAGCGGCCGAAGGGACACGCCTCGAAAGCGTGCGACGTGCAAGCGTCCGTGGGTTCAAATCCCACCCCTTCCGCCACTGGAAGTCAGACCGTTAGTGACCGTCCTCTTTTCTTGAGTTCGACCCGCTCCTAGATTGAGCCGAGCGGCGGCATCGTCGTTGGGGGGTCCATGAAGCGCGTCATCAGGCTCGCGGCATTCGTATCGACGTGTGCGCTCGTGGCGCTCATGTGCGTGGACGGTGCGCAGGCATCGTCCTGGACCTTGCAGCGGATATCGGGTGAAGACCGCTACGACACCGCCGTTCGGGTCTCGACGGAGTTCTTTTCGTCGGGCGCCCCGGCCGTGGTTCTGGCAAACGGCGCCAACTTTGCTGACTCACTCTCGGGGTCAGCATTGGCTGCTCGGCTCGACTCGCCACTCTTGCTCGTACGCAAGGAAGTCATTCCGGCAGCGGTCGCCACGGAAATCTCGAGACTGAAGCCATCGAAGATCGTGATTCTCGGCGGTGCAGCAGCTATCGCTGCGAGTGTCGTCGATCAGCTGAAGTCGATTTCGTCGGCGGAACTTGTTCGCCTCGGTGGGTCCACTCGATATGAAACGAGCGAGAAGATCGTCGCATTCGGGTGGCCGAACGAAGCCGAAGCCGTTTACCTCGTGACGGGAGAGGGCTTTCCTGCGGGGCTTCTGGCCGGCGGGGCGGCGGGACTTCAGGACTCACCGGTTCTGCTGACGAGACCGACGAGTCTGGCGACGACGACCTCGGATCTGATTAAGAAACTGAAACCCAAGAAGCTCAGGGTTGTGTCTTACGGATCGTCGGGAGCCGGATACGTGTCGGCCCCGGTGATCAAAGCGGCGCGTACGGCGAGTCCGACGGGCTTTTCGCTGATCAGCGGAACCGATTTGTACGATGTGTCAAGCGCTCTCGCGACAATCAACGGTTCGATCTCGTCGACGGTAATTCTGACCACGAGTGAAGCCTTCCCCGATGCACTGGCCGCCGGAGGTACGGCGGGATATCTCGGGCGGACTTTGCTGATGACCAATCGTTCGTGCATGCCGAAATTGGTGTCCAACCTTCTGACCAACGGCGGAGTCGGGACCGTGACGGTGATCGGTGGGACAGCCGCAATTTCAGAGGAGTCAGCTCGTGGAACGGTGTGCCCGAGTGGAGTTCAGGCAGGGCAGGATTGGGAGACGGGTCCACTCCCGAGCGGGGTCTCCAAGACCTCGATCGACACCTTGGTTGCAACAGCATTTGGAGATGTCACAAAAAAGGGTCGCGTACGCGGTGTGGTCATTGTCATTGGCGACAAGATCGTCTACGAGAATTACCACCCGATGGACAATGCGCAGAGTCCGATGGTTTCGTACTCGATGGCGAAGGGCATCACGTCGACAATCGTGGGGATGCTCATTGCTGATGGGAAACTCTCCCTCGATCAGCCCGCTCCTATTGCAACTTGGCAGGGTGCGGGCGATGGGCGGAAAGGAATCACGGTTCGCCACCTTCTCAACATGGCCTCAGGGTTGAGATGGACGGTTGCGACCGACAGGGTCAAGATGTGGAGCGCAACTGCGGCATCCGATTACGCCGCGGCCCTGCCACTTGCGGCCACGCCGGGTTCTCTGCACAACTACTCGTCGGGTGATTCGGCCATTCTCATGCGAATCGCAACTGAGACTTTGGGTGGAACGGCGCCGACCAGCTCCTTCATGCAGCAACGACTATTCGACCCACTCGGTATCACCACTGAGGTTCTCTTCCCCGACCGGAGTGGCCGTTGGCCCGGCCACTGGGGGGTCAACATGACTGCTCGAGACTGGGCTCGTTTCGGACTGCTGTACCTCAACGATGGAACATGGGGTGGCAAGAAAATCATCTCTGACCAGTGGGTCGAATTCTCGAAGACCCCGTCTCCGCAGAATGACAAATACGGTGGACATTGGTGGATCTACAAAGACGCATACTCGGCGGAAGGCTTCGGTGGCCAGTACGTCTTGGTCTCACCTTCCAAGAACATGGTGATGGTGATCACCGCAGCGAACGGTTACGATTCTTTGTTCGGTTTGTCGGCGGTTCCTCAGGACGGGCAGGCCATTCGCTCCTTCGTCCTCCGTGAGGCCCTTTACGACTTGTTCCCAGTCGTTGACTGACGATTGCGATCCACAACGCCGAAATCAGCACTCCACGTCGGTAGAGGATGCCTTCAGTTCGATGAGGTAGTCGTCCACCACGTCGCGGGCGCACTTGCTCGCCGTGTAGCCGGTGTGCTGATTGGCCGTCACCACCACCAGACGACCACCTTCGAGTGCCTTCACCATGTTGCGCGTGCTGTCGAGTGGTGTGGACGGATCGCCCGTCGTGCCGATCACCACGATCGGCCCGGCACCAATGCCCGTCACGTCCACACGCGGATCGATCGCGGCCGGCCAGAACGTGCAGCCGTAGTTGCCCTGAGTCTCGGGTGACATGCGCGGTGCGGCTTCTTGGTAGCGAGGCACGAACGAATCGGCTTCCTCGACCGTGAAGCGTTCGTCCTCGTCGGCGCACGTGATGGCGATGAACGCCTCCAACTCGTTGCCGTAGGTTCCGTCGGGCTGACGTTGGAAGTACGCATCGAAGAGTGCGAGCAGAGTCGAGCCGTTGCCATCGGCTGCTTCGGCGAGACCGGCGGCGAGGGTGTCCCAGTACGACTCGTCGTACAGCGCTTGCGCAACACTCGTCATCGCCATACCGCGCGTGAGTTCGGGGCGTCCGTCTTCCGTGGGCAACGGGTTCTCGTCCATCTCGGCCATGAGGCGGTCGAATGCACCCTCGGCGTCACCGTCGTTGTGGAACTGGCACGAGCGAGTGGCCGAACAATCGGCCAGGAACGCGGTGAGCGCCTGCTCGAAGCCGCGCTTCTGCTGCACACTCGCCGTCACCGAATCGACGTTCGGATCGGCGGCACCGTCGAGAACAGCCGCTCGAACGGTCTCGGGGAACAAGGTCGCCCACACCGCACCGAGTTCACTCCCGTACGACAAACCGAAGTACGAGATCTTCTCCTCACCGAGGGCCTGGCGAATGCGATCCATGTCGCGCGCGACGTTGTTGGTTCCGACGTGATCGATGAAGTCGCTGTTGTTCGTGATGCACTCGTCGATGAATTCCTTGGCGAGGTCGATGTTGAACTGAGCCTCGGTGCTGTCGTCCGGTGTGGCGTCGCCTTGAGCGAAGAAGTAGTCGTAATCGTCGGTGCAGTCGATGGCGGGCTCAGATTCGCCGGTGCCACGCGGATCGAAGCCCACGATGTCGAAATGATCGAGCAGGCCCTTGCTGAGAATCTGATCGGCGGCCCGGGCCAGAATCGACCCGCCGAAACCGGGGCCACCCGGATTCATGAGAAGTGAACCGATGCGCTTGTCGGGATCGTTCGCCACTCGCCGTTCGAGATGGAGCGAGATGGTCTCCGAGTTCGGATCGTCGTAATCGAGGGGAACCTCGAGAGTGCCGCATTCGACCGGGCCGCACTCTTCCCACTCGATGGTTCCGGCTGAGGTCGAATCATCATCCGACGGTGCATCGGTGGACTCGGTGTCGACCACTGACGACTCGGTGCTTTCGGAGTCGACGAGTACGACATCGGAATCACCACCACATGACGCAACAACGAGGAGAAAGCCGATGACGAGAGTGGTCCGCCGCATGCGTCGATGGTAGGTGAAAGTAACCTCGCGGTGTGCGCATGAACCCTCACATGATGATGCCCGGTGACGCATCGGCAGTGAAGGGTCGCCGCATCGAACGCGCCGCGCTTCGACGTGTGTGGATCTTCGCCCGCCCGTACCGCGCGAGCATCACCGGATTCCTTGTCACCATCCTCGTTGGGGCATTGGTGGCCCTCGTTCCACCGTTCGTTTTTCGCGCCATCATCGACGATGCGATCCCGGACGGATCACGTTCACGCATCTGGTCGCTGGCCCTCATCGCCGTTGGTGCGGCGATCGCCGACGCCGTTCTCGCCATCGGACAACGCTGGTACTCGGCTCGTATCGGTGAAGGTCTCATCTACGACTTGCGCGTGGCTTTGTTCGACAAGGTTCAGCGGATGCCGGTCGCGTTCTTCACGCGCACGCAAACCGGCTCACTGATCAGCCGCCTCAACAACGACGTGATCGGAGCGCAGACCGCGGTCACATCCACACTCGGCAGTGTGGTGAGCAACGTCGTGGTCCTCGTCACCACACTCGCGGCCATGATCGCGCTCGAATGGCGCCTCACGCTCATCGCCCTGATCGTTCTTCCGGTGTTCGTGGTTCCGGCCCGCCGTGTGGGCAACAAGCTGCAAGAGATCGCGCGCGAGCAGATGGGTCTCAACGCCCAGATGAACACGCAGATGTCCGAGCGGTTCAACGTGGCCGGCGCGATGTTGGTGAAGTTGTTCGGACGTCACGATCGTGAAGTCGGCGAGTTCTCCGGTCGCGCGGCGGGCGTTCGCGACACCGGCATTCGTTCGGCCATGTACGGGCGTGTCTTTTTCGTCGCCTTGGGTCTGGTCGGTGCTCTCGGTGCGGTGGCCGTGTACGGCATCGGCGCACAGCTGGTGGTGTCGGGCGACATCACATCGGGAACCCTCGTGGCGTTGGCCGCTCTGGTGGCCCGCGTGTACCAACCGCTCACCGGTCTCACGAACGCCCGCGTCGATCTGCTCACCTCGTTCGTCAGCTTCGAGCGCGTGTTCGAAGTTCTCGACGCACGGGTGGCGATCGTCGACAAGCCGGGTGCGATCGATTTGGTCGATCCGCGCGGCCGAGTCGAACTCGATCAGGTCACCTTCCGGTATCCACCGGCGTCGGCGGTGTCCATCGCGTCACTCGAAACTCCCGGTGCCCCCACCGGTGATCCCGATCGCGACGTGCTCCACGGCGTGTCGCTCGCGATCGAGCCGGGTGAGACGGTGGCTCTGGTTGGCTCATCGGGTTCGGGCAAGACCACGCTCGCCTCTCTCATTCCGCGTTTGTACGACGTGACCGGCGGCGCCGTTCGCATCGACGGCAACGATGTGCGCGATCTCACCGGACACACGTTGCGCGCCGCGATCGGTGTGGTGTCGCAAGACCCGCACCTCTTCCACGAGAGCATCGAATCGAACCTGCGCTACGTGAAAGAAGGCGCCACCGCGGCCGACATCGAAGAAGCCTGTCGACGCGCCCGCATTCACGACACCATCGCCGCGCTCCCCGACGGTTACGCCACGGTCGTAGGCGAACGCGGCTATCGACTCTCCGGTGGCGAGAAACAGCGTCTGGCCATTGCGCGTCTGCTCCTCAAGGATCCGGCCGTCATGATCCTCGATGAAGCCACGAGCCACCTCGACAACGAGAACGAAGCCCTCGTGCAAGGTGCCCTCGACGACGCGATGCGCGGTCGTACCGCCATCGTGATCGCTCATCGACTCTCCACCATCAAGGACGCCCACCGCATCGTGGTTCTCGACGACGGAAGAATCGTCGAACAGGGAACGCACGATCAGTTGATGGCTCTCGACGGCCCATACGCGCGTCAGGTTCGCGCCGGCAGTTTGTTCTCCGTACCGACCTGAGGTTCGTGATCGGTGAACGTCAGTGCGGACCGCGACGTGTTCCGCGCACCAGACGACCGGGCAACTCACCCGTGTGCTGGCCGTCCTGGAACGTGACCGTGCCACCCTTGATCGTGAATCGATATCCGCTGGCGTCCTGTACGAGACGACGGCCACCGGCGGGCAAGTCGTGCACGATGTGCGGAGGGGCGGCGCCGAGCGTGTTCATGTCGATCACGTTGAGATCGGCCAGATAACCCGGCGCCACCACACCACGGTCGAACCATCCCACGTGGCTTGCTGTGCGCTGCGTGAGGTGGTTCACCATGAGTTCGATGGGGAGGCGACCGTCTTCGTGACGATCACGAGTCCAGAGCGCGAGCGCCGTGGTGGGGAAACTGCCGTCGCTGATGGCACCGCAGTGAGCACCAGCATCCGACAGACCGATCACGGCGTTCTTGCGCATCAGCATCTCGCGCACGTCGTCGAGATTGCCGTGTGAGAAGTTGAACAACGGCTTGTAGAGAAGGCGATTGCCGTTCTCTTCGATCATCAAGTCGATCAAGAACTCGATCACGGGACGACCGGCGGCTTGTGCGCGGGCGGCCACCGAATCGGACTTCTTCGGCTCGTAGTTGACCGGGTTCTCCATCGGGAAGAGCTTGTAGAACGAGCCGAACACATCGGCGGCGAGTCCTTCGAGTTTCTCCATTGCCGCGGCGTGCTCGGTTGCGATGCGTGAGCGGCGCTCCGGATCGCGAAGAGCGGCAACCACGTCGGGTAGCGGACGCGTGGCGATCTCCTGGTAACTCGGACACACGAGCAGTGGATTGGCCGAGGCCGTGAGACCTTGCAGGATTCCGATGGGGCGCACGGCTACCTGTGTGGCGAGTTTGGCTCCCTTGGCCACGTTGCGGTCGACCCACTCGCCCATTTCGCGCCAACGATCGGGAAGCATCTCGGGTTGCTGCACCGTCATCGACAACGGACGACCAGTGGAAAGCGCGAGCTGCGCCATCAGATCCATTTCGGCGCGCGCGTATTCGGTATCGGTCGATTGGTACGCGTCGGAGATGAGTTGGATGACCCCGCTGCCGCTCTCGGCCATCGCCGTTCCGAGGGCGATGAGTTCGTCGGCCGATGAGAAACGCGTACCCAAGAACGCGCCGTCACGAGTGCGGTGTACGAACGTACGACTGGTGGTGAAACCGAGCGCTCCAGCGCGCATGCCTTCGCGAACCGCGGTTGCCATGCGCATGAGTTCGTCGACCGACGGCGCCTCGTTCAGATCGGCCCCGCGCTCGCCCATCACGTACGCACGCAGTGGTGCGTGGGCCACCTGAGTGGCGACATCGATGGCGTAATGACGACGATCGAGTGCGTCGAGATAATCGGGGAAGGTTTCCCAGTCCCAGGTGAGTCCTTCGGCCAACGCGGTGCCCGGGATGTCTTCCACACCTTCGAGCATTCCGATCAGCCAGTCGTGCACTTCGGGCGTGGGCTTGGCCGGTGCGAAACCGACACCGCAGTTACCCATCACGATCGAGGTGACTCCGTGGACGCTCGACGGGGCCAACACCGGATCCCACGTGGCCTGACCATCGAAGTGGGTGTGGATGTCGACGAAGCCGGGTGTCACCACCAGACCCGAGGCGTCGATCTCGCGTCGACCACGTCCGGACAACCCGGGGGCCACCTCGGTGATCACCCCACCGACCACGGCGATGTCGACCCCGTCACGGGCGGGGGCCCCCGTACCGTCGACCAGGCGGGCGTTGCGGATGACCAGATCGTGGGATCCCATGTGGGAAGTCTGTCAGAAAGATTCGGATGGGCGGTGGGTCGTGATTCGGGTGGGCGCCCCGTATTTTAGGAGGAAGGGGGCGGGACAAGGGCCCTCGGAAACCGTCCTGAAAGGGGAGAGCCCACCATGAAGAAGTTCCCGAAAGTTTCGGTCGTCCTGGGCCTCGCCCTGGTGTCCCTCGTCGCATGCGGGTCGGACTCATCCGGATCCGATGCGACCGGATCGTCCCCGGCCGCCGCCGAGGCGACCACCCAGGCCCCGGCCGCCGCCGAGGCGACCACCCAGGCCCCGGCCGCCGCCGTGACCACCCAGGCCCCGGCCGCCGCCGTGACCACCCAGGCCCCGGCCGCCGCCGAGGCGTCCACCCAGGCCCCGGCCGCCGCCGAGGCGTCCACCCAGGCCCCGGCCGCCGCCGTGACCACCCAGGCCCCGGCCGCCGCCGTGACCACCCAGGCCCCGGCCGCCGTCGCGGCGACCACCCAGGCCCCGGCCGCCGCCGTGACCACCCAGGCCCCGGCCACCGTCGCGACGACCACCCAGGCTCCGGCGGCGTCCCCCACGATCGGCGACGTCAAGGTCGATTGTCTGAATCGTGGACTTCGGGTCAACGCCACCGTGAACAAGGGGTCGTCCGACATCAACCGCGTGGTGGTGAAGCGGGCCAACGACGAGGGCGCCGAATTGGAGACCAGGATGACCTTCCTCGGCCCGGATACCGGGGCTGGGAATGAGTGGTCGGCCGTCAATGTGGCCGGAGCCGTCGACCGGATCACGGTTGTTGCCACCGACAAATCGGGCAAGACCGTGAGCTCGGCCAAGGACTTCAACCTGCCCTGTTAAGGACGTTCTCGGAACAAACTCCCTCGAGGAGGGTCAAGATCCTGAGTCGAGATGACTCAGGATCTTTTCTTTCCGGGTTGCGACACTCCATTGGCCGGGCTAACTTGACACGAGCCGACGCAGGTTCCGCATCCCCCCGGGGAATCTGCGTCGGACCATTTTTCGTCGACACCACCGAGTGTTGACATCACATTTCGTCCACGAAGTTCAACAGACAGCCCCGGCGGGTCGGCCCTCCGGGATCAACGAAGAGGTTCAGCATCATGCCCAAGGCAGTCGGTATCGATCTCGGAACCACCAACTCGGTCGTCTCGGTGCTGGAGGCCGGCGAACCGGTCGTCATCCCCAACTCCGAGGGAGCCCGGACCACTCCGTCGGTGGTGGCCTTCTCCAAGGCCGGCGAGGTTCTGGTGGGCGAGGTCGCCAAGCGTCAGGCGATCACCAACCCCGATCGCACCTTCCGCTCGATCAAGCGCCACGTGGGCACCAATTGGAAGAGCGACGACGTCGATGGCAAGAAGTACACGCCGCAGGAGATCAGTGCCCGCACGCTCATGAAGTTGAAGCGCGACGCCGAGGCCTACCTCGGCGACACCGTCACCCAAGCGGTCATCACGGTGCCGGCCTACTTCGACGACGCGCAGCGCACCGCCACCAAGGAGGCCGGTCAGATCGCCGGTCTCGAGGTGCTGCGCATCATCAACGAGCCCACCGCGGCGGCTCTCGCCTACGGACTCGAGAAGGGGAGTGAGGACGAGACCGTGCTCGTGTTCGACCTGGGCGGCGGAACCTTCGACGTGTCGGTGCTCGAGATCGGTGACGGCGTGTTCGAGGTGAAGAGCACGCACGGTGACACCAGCCTCGGTGGCGACGATTGGGATCAGCGCGTGATCGACTGGCTCGTCAATCAGTTCAAGGCAGCTCACGGCATCGACCTGGCCGCCGATCGCATGGCCGCGCAGCGTCTGAAGGAAGCCGCCGAGAAGGCCAAGATCGAACTCAGCCAGGTTCAGCAGACGCAGATCAACCTCCCGTTCATCACCGCCACACCCGATGGTCCGTTGCACCTCGACGAGGCGCTCACGCGTTCGAAGTTCCAGGAGATGACGGCCGATCTCATCGAGCGTTGCCGTATTCCGTTCGAACAGGCCATCAAAGATGCCGGACTCACCAAGGGTCAGATCAATCACGTGATCCTCGTCGGCGGATCCACACGTATGCCGGCCGTTCAAGACCTCGTGGTGTCGCTCACGGGCAAGGAGCCCAACAAGACGGTCAACCCCGACGAAGTCGTGGCTGTCGGTGCTGCCATTCAGGCCGGTGTGCTCAAGGGTGACGTGAAGGACGTTCTGCTCCTCGACGTCACACCGTTGTCGCTCGGTATCGAAACCAAGGGTGGCGTCATGACCAAGCTCATCGAGCGCAACACCACCATCCCCACCAAGCGCACCGAGGTGTTCACCACCGCCGAAGACATGCAGCCGTCGGTCGAGATCCACGTTTTGCAGGGTGAGCGCGAGATGGCGATGTACAACAAGACGCTCGGCAAGTTCCAGCTCGTCGATCTTCCGCCGGCCCCGCGCGGAGTCCCGCAGATCGAAGTCACCTTCGACATCGATGCCAACGGCATCGTGCACGTGAGCGCGAAGGATCGCGCCACGAGCAAGGAGCAGTCGATGACCATCAGCGGTCAGTCCACGCTCTCGAAGGACGACATCGACAAGATGGTGAAGGACGCCGAGGCGCACGCCGAGGAAGATCGCAAGCGTCGCGAAGAGGCCGAGATTCGCAACAACGCCGACTCGCTCGTGTACCAAACCGAGAAGGTTTTGCGTGATCAGGGCGACAAGGTGTCGGCCGACGAGAAGGCCGCGGTGGAAGCGCCGTTGGCCGACCTGAAGAAGGCACTCGAGGGCAACGACAGCGCGAGCATCAAGGCCGCGACCGAAGCTCTCATGTCGGCCAGTCAGGCGTTCAGTCAGAAGCTCTACGAGGCGGCGGCGCGCGATGCCAACGCCACCGGTACATCGGCTTCCGGCCAGAACGGCTCGGCGGCGAGCGATGACGAGATCGTCGACGCCGAGATCGTCGACGCCGACAAGTAAGGCGCCGTCGTGGATGCCGACATGGTCGATGGTGAGGCGTCGGTCGTCGAATCCGTCGTTGCCGAATCCGTCGTTGCCGAATCCGTTGTCGAACTCGACGTCGAGACTCTGATGGCCGAACGCGATTCGTTCCGCGACATCGCGCAGCGTCTGCAGGCCGACTTCGAGAACTATCGCAAGCGGGTGAGCAGTCAGACGACCGACGAAGTCGAGCGAGCCACGGGTCGCTTGGCCGAAGGATTGCTGCCGGTTCTCGATGCGTGTGAAGCGGCGTTCGTGGCCCATCCGGCCGAAGTCGAACCGTTGTTCAATCTGTTGCTCGGCGAACTGCGCAAGCAGGGCCTCGAAGCGATGAACCTCAACGGTCAGGCGTTCGACCCCAATCTGGCCGAAGCAGTCATGCGCGAAGACGGTGAGGGTGATGGCAACGGCAACGCGATCGTCACCGATGTCATGCGTTCGGGTTACACCTGGAAAGGACGCGTTCTGCGCGCCGCGCTCGTGAAGGTGCGCGGCTGAGATCGCGGCACTGATCGTTCACGGCCGGGGAGAGGAGGGGACACGATGACTGCACAACGCGAGTGGTACGAGAAGGACTACTACGCCGTGCTCGGTGTCTCATCCGATGTGTCGGCCAAGGACATCACGAAGGCCTACCGCAAACTGGCGCGCGAGAATCACCCCGACGCCAACCCGGGTAACGCCGCGGCCGAAGAGCGCTTCAAGGAGATCTCGGCGGCCTACGACGTTCTGTCCGACGATGAGAAGCGCCGCGAGTACGACGAGGTTCGGCGCATGGGTCCGATGGGCATGGGCAACATGCGTTTCACCGTCGGCGGCGAGGCCGGTTCGTTCGAAGACTTGTTCCGGATGTTCGCGGGTGGTCGCGGTCGTAACGGTCGTCCGTCCACGGGCGTCAGCCCGCGCCGCGGCTCCGATCTCGAGACGCAGCTCATGCTCGACTTCGAAGAGGCGGCTCTCGGAGTCACCACCACCGTGCACCTCACGAGTGACGATCGCTGTCAGACGTGCAGCGGTTCGGGAGCGCGGCCCGGGTCGAACGTCGAGGTGTGTTCGCAGTGCCAAGGTCGCGGGCAAGTCGAAGAGAATCAGGGTTTCTTCGCGTTCGCGAGTCCGTGTGGTCGCTGTAGTGGCCGGGGCAACGTGATCAAAGATCCGTGCGGTGTGTGCCGTGGAACCGGAATCGAGAAGCGGGCGCGTGAAGTGAAGGTGCGGGTGCCGGCTGGCGTCGCCAATGGTCAGCGCATCCGCTTGGCTGGTCGGGGAGAGCCCGGCCGTAACGGCGGCCCGTCGGGTGATTTGTTCATCGTGTGCCACGTGAGTGGTCACGAACTGTTCGGCCGCGACGGCGACAATCTCACCGTTCGCATCCCGATCTCATTCGCCGAGGCCGCGCTCGGAGCCGACGTCGACGTTCCCACCTTGTCGAGCGACGGTGTGACGTTGCGCATCAAGCCCGGAACCCAAAGCGGTTCGCGCCATCGAGTCAAAGGTCGCGGAATCGAAACGGCCAAGGGCAAGGGCGATCTGATCGTGACCGTCGACGTGGTGGTTCCCACCTCACTGTCCGACGACGAGAAGAAGGCGATCGAACAACTGGCCGCCTTGGCTTCCGATGATCCACGCGACACGTTGAAGCGGAATCGCAAGTAAGTGGTGATGAACGTGCCTGGTCGAGATCAGACGATGTACGTGATTTCGGTGGCCGCCGAGTTGGCGGGCATGCACCCGCAGACGCTGCGCATCTACGAGCGCCGCGGTTTGCTCCAGCCCGCTCGTACTCAGGGCGGCAATCGCCGTTATTCCGAAGCCGACATCGCACGTTTGCGTCGCATCGCCGAGCTCACGGCGGCCGGCATGAACGTCGAAGGGATTCGACGCATCATGGATCTCGAAGCCGAGGTCGCGCGCCTACGCGACGAGGTCGATCGGTTGCGCCTCCTTGCCGCCCAAGCCATCTCGGCGGCCGACCCGAACGCCGCTCGCTCGGGAGGTCTGGTTCCCTTGCGTCAGCAGGTGGCGGTCTTCGGCCAGGTTGCTCCCGTTCTTCGCCGTGGTCGGAGGTCGTCATGACCGACATCGTGCGCGCGGCTCCCGACTACCAGCCGTACGTGGCGGGTTCGTTCCGCTGGCGCCTCGGTTTGCGTCAACTCGATCTGTCCGACTGGATTCAGATCGGCGACGACTACGACCACGAGATGAATCGCAAGGCCGATGTGTTGCGCGACAACTACCACACCGCTGTTCGAGTGGTCCCGGAAATCGAGTCCGAGTCGACGGAGGTTCTCGACACTCTGGTCGATCATCTCTGCGCTCAGTGGCCTCAGTGGTTCGTTCGTTCAGGTGACGACGTAGTGAATCTTCATCGCGACGAGCGGTTCCGCGTGGTGCCCGACGCGAATGGTCAGTGGACCGAACATCCGATGTCGATCGCTGGTCGTCTCGTACAAGAAGACCTGGCTCTTCTCGTCGAGCGCGAGGGGCGTCTGGTGTTCGGGGGTGGAACCGTGTGCTTCCCCAACCGCTGGGACCTCGCGTCGAAGTTGGGTCAGTCGATGGCCCAAGTTCACGCTCCGGTCTCGCGTCTCAACGATCAGCTCGAGTCGACCATCGACGACTTCTTCTTTCGGCTCATTCCCGACCGTCCGTTCTGGCGTCTGGGGTGGGGAGTTCTCGACACCGACGAGTTGTACCAACCGCTCGACGGTACCGCACCGGCCGCTCCGCCGATTCCTGATGTGGGCGACCCCACCACTCCCGACCGATTGTTCTTGCGCGTCGAACGCGAAACGTTGCGTCGATTCGCTCGCACCAACTGCATCTTGTTCACGATTCGCACCTACATCCGACCGCTGCGGCACCTGGCGCAGCGCCCCGACGATGCGGCCCGTCTGGCCGATGCACTCGTGAATCTCCCCAACGACGTCGCCGATTACAAGAAGATCACCGAATTGTCCGAGTCCGCTCGTCATTGGCTGTCGTCAGTCGCGACCGATCGATCGACCATTTGAGGAGGTAGCGATCATGGCAATCAATCCGAAGCAATGGACCCACAAGACGCAAGAAGCGGTGGCGGCCGCTCTCGATCAGGCCAAGGCCCTCTCCAATCCTGAGATCACACCCGATCACGTGATGGCGGCCATCGCCCGCCAGGACGACACGATCGTTCCGGCCGTTCTGTCGAAGCTCGGCTTGGCGCCGTTGATGGTTCGCAATCAGGCCGACGAAGCCGTGGCCAAATTGCCCAAGGCGTACGGCGGTGAAGAGCCGCGCATGAACCGCGAACTCAACAACGTGTTCGACAATGCTGAGCGTTACCGCAAGGACTTCAAGGACGACTTCTTGTCGGTCGAGCACTTGTTGTTGGCCATGAACCAACGTCTCGGTGTCGGCAGCGAAGAACTTCTGCAGGCGTTGCGCGACGTTCGCGGTAGCCACCGAGTCACGAGTCAGAACCCCGAAGATCAGTTCCAGGCTCTCGAGAAGTACGGACAAGATCTCACCAAGCGCGCGCGTGACGGCAAGATCGATCCGGTCATCGGTCGTGACGAAGAGATTCGTCGCGTGATCCAGGTGTTGAGCCGTCGCACCAAGAACAATCCGGTTCTCATCGGCGAACCCGGGGTGGGCAAGACCGCGATCGTGGAAGGTCTGGCTCGTCGAATCGCTGACGGCGACGTCCCCGAAGGTCTCAAGAACAAGCGACTCATCTCGCTCGACATCGCTGCTCTGCTGGCGGGAGCGAAGTACCGCGGCGAATTCGAAGAGCGACTCAAGGCCGTGCTCAAGGAGATCACCGACTCGGCCGGCGAAGTGATCACGTTCGTCGACGAGCTGCACACCATCGTGGGTGCGGGCGGAGCCGAAGGTGCGATGGATGCCGGCAACATGATCAAGCCGATGCTCGCGCGAGGCGAGTTGCGCATGATCGGCGCCACCACTCTCGACGAGTACCGCAAGTACGTCGAGAAGGATCCCGCTCTCGAGCGCCGTTTCCAGCAGGTGTACGTGGGTGAGCCCACCGTCGAGGACACCATCGCAATTCTTCGTGGCTTGAAGGAGCGTTACGAAGTTCACCACGGTGTTCGAATCCAGGACTCGGCGCTCGTGAGCGCCGCGGTCCTCTCCAACCGGTATCTCACCAATCGATTCCTGCCCGACAAGGCAATCGACCTGGTGGACGAATCGGCCAGCAAGTTGCGCATCGAGATCGACTCGCTACCGACCGAGATCGACATCGTCGAGCGGCGCATCCTCCAGTTGGAGATCGAGAAGGTGGCGCTCGAGAAAGAGACCGACTCGGCCTCCAAGGAGCGGCTCGGTGCACTCACCGACGAACTCGTTCTCCTGCAGCGTCAATCGGCCGAGATGCGCGAGCACTGGCAGCAGGAGAAGGATGCCATCGCCGCCATCCGGAACCTGAAAGAAGAGCTCGAACAGGTTCGCGGCGCGATCGAACGTGAGACCGACCTCAACAAGGTGGCCGAAATGCAGTACGGGCGTATGCCCGAGATCGAGCGCCGCATCGCCGAAGCGACCACGCATCTCGATTCGCTGCAGACCGGCAACAAGATGCTGAAGGAAGAAGTCGACGCCGAAGACATCGCCGAAGTGGTGAGCAAGTGGACCGGTGTTCCGGTCACGCGTCTCATGGAAGGTGAGATGTCGAAGCTCGTTCACCTCGAGGATCTTCTGCATCAGCGCGTGGTGGGTCAGCACGAAGCCGTCGTCGCGGTCTCCAACGCCATCCGTCGCAGTCGCGCCGGACTCTCCGACCCGAATCGCCCCATCGGATCGTTCCTGTTCCTCGGCCCCACGGGAGTCGGCAAGACCGAGTTGGCGCGAGCCGTGGCCGAGTTCTTGTTCGACGACGAGCGAGCGATGGTGCGCATCGACATGGGTGAGTACATGGAGAAGCACTCGGTGTCGCGCTTGGTGGGTGCGCCCCCGGGATACGTGGGATACGACGAAGGTGGTCAACTCACCGAAGCGGTCCGCCGTCGTCCGTACAGCGTGGTTCTGCTCGACGAGATCGAGAAGGCCCACCCCGACGTGTTCAACATCTTGTTGCAGGTGCTCGACGATGGCCGCCTCACGGATGGTCAGGGTCGCACGGTCGATTTCACCAACGTCGTCGTCGTCATGACGTCCAACCTCCCGGGCGAGCCGATCGAATACTTCAAGCCCGAGTTCGTGAATCGCATCGACGAGATCATTCGCTTCCGTCCGCTGGACGAGAGCGATCTGTCGAAGATCGTGGAGATCCAGGTGGAACGGCTCCGCAAGCGTCTGGCCGATCGTCGCATCACGCTCAACGTGAGTCCGGAGGCCATGGCCAGATTGGCCCGCGAGGGTTACGACCCGTCGTTCGGCGCTCGACCGCTCAAGCGTGTGATCCAGAAGGTCATCGGCGACAACGCGTCGATCCTCATCCTCGAGGGCAAGGTGGCCGAGGACGGAATGATCAACGTCGAAGTGCAGGACGACCGCATCGTCCTGCATTCGTGACGTCGGTTGTCTCCGCACCGAGGTTCGAGTGGCGCAAGGGAGTACAGTCACATCACGTTCCAGTCGTGAAGGAGCGTGAACATGCCGGTCACCGTGGTCGTGGGTGCCCAATGGGGTGACGAGGGCAAAGCGAAGGTCATCGACCTGCTCGCGCGTGATCATTCGGTGGTCGCTCGATATCAGGGCGGACACAACGCCGGCCACACCGTGGTGGTGGGCTCCGAGAAGTACGCGCTCCAGTTGATTCCCTCCGGAGTTCTGTACGACCACGTCACTCCGGTCATCGGTAACGGAGTGGTGGTCGATCTCCCCACGTTGTTCAGTGAGATCGATCGCCTCGAAGCGCGTGGTGTGCCGTGTTCGCGTCTGCGTGTGTCGAGTCAGGCTCACCTGATCTTCCCGTGGCACCAGTCGTTCGACGCACTCCTCGAGTCACAGCGGGGCGGCAGCAAGATCGGTACGACCCTGAAGGGCATCGGACCGGCCTACGCCGACAAGGCGCTGCGTGTGGGCATTCGCGCCGGTGACGTGCTCGACGCGGCCGCGTTCGCATCGGTGGTTCGTGCCCGCGCCGTCGATGCCAACGCCGATCTGCTCGCAGCTGGTGGCGAACCCGTCGATGTCGACGCCGTGGTCGATCAGTTCACCGTTCTGGGTCGCCGGTTGGCCCCCTACGTGGCCGACACCGTCGACCTGCTGCATGCCGCTGTCGAGGCCGGTGAGACCGTGTTGTTGGAAGGTGCGCAGGCCACGTTCCTCGACCTCGATCACGGCACCTACCCGTACGTGACGTCGTCGAACCCCACCGCCGGCGGAGCGTCGGCCGGTTCGGGTCTCGGTCCGCGCCTGCTCGACCGCATCGTCGGAATCATCAAGGCGTACACGACCCGCGTGGGTTCGGGTCCGTTCCCCACCGAGTTGCTCGACGCCAAGGGAGAGGCGCTGGTCGACATCGGGCGCGAGTTCGGCACGGTGACCGGCCGTCGTCGTCGCACCGGCTGGATCGACTGCGTGATGTTGCGTCACGCCGTACGGGTGAACAGCCTCACCGAGATCGCGCTCACCAAGCTCGACGTGCTCGACACCTTCGACGACGTGAAGGTGTGCGTCGGCTATCGGCTCGATGGTCGGGAATGCACCGCCTATCCCGATCGAAGTGATCTACTGGCGCGAGTGGAACCGGTGTACGAAACGCTGCCGGGTTGGCAGACCACCATCAGCGGCTGTCGTTCGGCGGCCGACCTTCCGGTGGCGGCTCGCCAATTCGTCGCGCTCGTCGAAAAGCAGGTCGGCGTTCCGATTCGCATCGTGGGCGTGGGCCCCGAGCGCGATGCGGTGCTGGAGTGGGACGGGGCCCCGGCATGATCTCGCGTTATTCGCTGCCCGAGATGGAGCAGGTGTTCTCCGACGAATCGCGCTTCGGTCGTTGGCTCGAAATCGAACTGCTCGCCACCGAGGCGCATGCTTCGCTCGGAATCGTCCCGGCCGCCGACGCATCGGCCTGTCGTGCGCGAGTACCCCAAGTCGACTCGGCGTTCATCGAGGCCGTGCTCGAACGCGAGCGAGTCACCGACCACGACGTCGCGGCGTTCGTCGATGTGGTGCAGTCGCGGATCGGTGGTTCGGAGAGTTCGTGGATCCACTACGGCCTCACCTCGAGCGACATCGTCGATACCGCTTGGTGCTGGATGCTCCGTGACGCTTCCGACCTTCTCATCGAGGCGTCGACTCAGTTGGTTCGCACCCTCGTCTCCATCGCGCAACGTCATCGTGGCACGGTCATGATCGGCCGAACCCATGGTGTCCACGCCGAACCCACCACGTTCGGGATGAAGGTTGCGTTGTGGGCACTGCAGGTCGATCGCGATCGTGAACGTCTGCGTCGGGCGCGTGAGGCCGTCGCCGTGTGCAAGTTGTCGGGTGCGGTTGGCACCTACTCGAACATCGACCCGCGAGTGGAAGCAGCCGTCGCCGAGAAGCTCGGCCTCGTTGCCGTTCCGGCCACGCAGGTGATCGCGCGTGATCGACACGCCGAGTATCTGTGGGCCTGTGCGTCATTGGCCGCGACGTGCGAGATGATCGCGGTCGAGTTGCGACACCTGCAGCGCACCGAAGTTCGTGAAGTCGAAGAGGGATTCAAGGCGGGCCAGAAGGGTTCGTCGGCCATGCCGCACAAGCGCAATCCCATCTCGGCCGAGACCATCAGTGGGCTCGCGCGCGTGTTGCGCGGAAATCTCCAGGCCGCTCTTCAAGACGTCGCGTTGTGGCACGAGCGCGACATCTCGCACAGTTCGGTCGAGCGAATCGTTCTTCCCGACTCGTCGCTTCTCACTCACTACATGGTTCACCGACTCCGCCGTCTTCTCGAAGGTCTGCAGGTTCATGCCGAACGCATGCGCGAAAACCTCAACGCCACCCGCGGTCTGGTGTTCAGTCAGCCGGTGCTGTTGGCTCTCGTGAAGAGTGGCATGTCGCGTGACGATGCATACCGCGTGGTTCAAGAAGCGTCATCGGTGTCGTGGTCGCGGGGTGAGCAGTTCCGCTCGGTGCTCGACGCCGACCCGCGTCTTCAGAAGGTTCCAGCCACCGTGCTCGACGAAGCGTTCGATCTGCGACGTTCGCTCGTCCACGTCGACCGCGTGTTCGATCAGCTGCCCGACGCATGAGCACGAACCTGCCGCCTCTCGACCCGGCGCGTGGTGCACTGCGCCAGCACGTTCTCGCGCACTCGTTGAAAACGGGCGACTTCACCTTGAAGTCGGGGGCGAAGAGCACGTGGTTCCTCGACACGAAGCAGACCGCGTGTCGTCCTGACGGCATCGTGTTGGTGGCCGACGTCGCTTTGTCGTTGTTGCCTGGTGACGCCACCGCCATCGGCGGACTCACGATGGGAGCCGATCCGGTGGCGTTCGGTATTGCGGCCGTGGCGGCCACTCGTGGTCGCCAACTGCGCAGTTTCAGCGTGCGCAAGGAATCGAAGGATCACGGCGTGACCGGACGGGTGGCCGGTGCACTTCAACCGGGTGATCGCGTGGTGATCACGGAAGACACCGTCACACGCGGCACGAGCATCATGGAAGCCGTCGACGTGGTTGAAGGCTTCGGCGCGATTGCGGTTCTGATCACGGTGATCGTCGATCGTGGCGGCACGTGTGGTGCGATGGCGGCCGAGCGGGGCATCCCGTTCGTTCCGATGCTCACCGCACCCGACCTCGGTTTCGGCTTCGGGACCTGATCGCTCGCCGGCTCGGTGCCGAGCCGCGACATTCGTACCTGGGTCGTTAGTCCTTCGTACCGAATGACCTTGTTCGCTGTTCGTGGTGTGCTCGATCGTTCGACAATGACCACATGAGCAACGCTTGGTCCTCTCACATCGACGCCTCGACAGACGATTCGTTCCCCGTTCTCGTGGGGTACGACGGATCGACCAATTCGGAGATGGCGGTGCGGTGGGCCGCCGATGTGGCTCGTGCGTCGAACCGCACACTGCGCATCTTGACGAGTTACGCACTACCCACGATGGTGGCCCTCGGCGTGAGCGCGGGCTACGTGGTTCCGGCCTTGTCGTCGGAGGAAGTGCACGAGATCGACCTTCGTCATCGCACGATGCTCGACGAACTGGCCGATCGCGTTCGCAAGCAGTTGCCCGACCTGCCTGTCGACACGTTTCTCGAACAAGGAGCACCCGCGACGGCGATCCTGAAGTCGAGTGACGATGTGGCGATGATCGTGCTCGGAACACGTGGTGTCGGATCGGCCCAGGGTCTACTCATGGGCTCGGTCAGTTACGCCGTGGTCCACCGGGCCAAGTGTCCGGTGATGCTGGTCCCGGAGTCGAGCAACCGATCCGTTCCGGGCAAGGTGGTGGTGGGAGTCGACGGCTCGAGTCGCTCGACCCAGGCAGCGCAGTGGGCGCTGTCGTTGGCCACGTGCATGCATCGTCCGCTCGAAGTGGTGACCGCATGGCACTACCCGTACCAGGCGATGGTGCCGGAGGCCGGGATGATGATGGGCCCGAACATCGAAGAACTACGCCTCGCGTTGTTGCGCGACGCGAAGCAACTCGTCGAGCGCGAGAAGCATCGTCTCGAAGGTCCGCACGGAACATCGATCGACGCCAATGCCGTGGAAGGTTCGGCCGCCGATGTTCTGTCGGAGGAAGCCGGCCCGCAGGACGTGATCGTCGTGTTGTCGAAGAGCCACAGCCTTCTCGCGTCGGTTCTGTTGGGAAGCACCGCGGTGTCACTCGCTCATCGCAGTCGTGGGCCGGTGGTGATCGGTCATCCGGTGTGATGTGGGTCAGGAAGCGACCTGATGCGAAGTGAGATTCACTGCGTAGCCTGACGCCCGTGTCGATCGCCCGCCTGTTCTCACTCGAGCACCACGGCCCCGACACGTTCGTCGGATCGGGCTACGAGTACCCGTGGGGCGGCTTGTTTGGCGGCCACATCGTCGCCCAGGCGTTGGTTGCCGCGGCCAACACGGTCGATGCCTCGAATCTCGAGCATGTGATGGAGGCGCACTCGCTGCGCGCCTACTTCATCCGCCGTGGCGACACATCCGAGCCCGTGCGTTACGAAGTCGATCGCATTCGCAACGGCACGAGTTTCTGCACTCGACGCGTGGTCGCTCGCCAGTCGTCCGGCGCGATCCTCAACATGGAGGCCAGTTTCCAGATCCGCGAAGATCAACGCGACGTTCAGCCGATCGAGTTCCCGGTGGGTCTCCCGACTCCCGAGTCGATCGAGAACTCGTCGTGGTCCGAAGGTTTCGACCGTCGCTGGATCGAACCCGGCTCCACACCGCGATCGGGTCGTGAAGGTGCTGGTCGAGCCATGTCGTGGTTCCGCGCCACCGAAGATCTCGGCGATGCCCAGACGGTCGAGTCACGACTGCTGCATCTGTGCGCGCTGTCGTATCTCAGCGACGATCTCCCCACCGATGCCGTGGTGCGCGCGCATCCCGACATCTCGCGTCGTCCCGACGGTCAGCGCAACTTCCAGGGCGCGAGCCTCGATCACTCGATCTGGTTCCATCGGCCCGTGCGCAGCGATGAGTGGCATCTGCACGACTTCACGTGTCACTCCATCGGCAACAGCCGCGGGTTGTCGCTCGGTCACATCTTCAGTCAGGACGGTGTGCTGGTTGCCACCATCGCTCAAGAAGTGCTGATCCGCGACCTCACACCGTTCACGTAAGGCTCGATCGCCGCCGCGAACACCGGCTTCAGCCACTGCGCGTATGCGGTGGTCACATGATTCGAGTCGCGGTACACCAGCAGATTGCCCACGATCACCGGGCAGGCCTTGTCGGTGCACAGCCAATTGATCACGTCGAGATACTGCACTCCGTTGCGCAGGGCCGAATCGATCACCGTCTGCTGACGCGATGCACGCACAGCCTTCTCGCGCGATGCGACGCATGACGACACGTCGCGTACCGCTTTCGACAAGCACACCGGAACGTCCTGGCCGGGGTACGGCGTATCGGTGACGAGCACGGGAATCACACCGATCGACGCGAGTCGAGCGATGAGCACGTCGTACCCCTTCGACCACACCGAGTCGGCGAACGGTTGCTTGGTGTCGGGATCGAGCAGTCGGTTCGAGGCGGCCACGAACACGACATCCACGTCTTGTTCGGCCAGGAGAGCGAACACGTTGTCGCGCCAGGGCTGACAGGCCGGATACGTGGGCCCCACCAGACTGTTGTACGTGATCTCGTCGATGGGCGGGCAACCCGACTTGCTCAGTGGAAGCAGACGCCAGCCGTTGTCGACGGCGATCGATTCGAGAATCGGGAACCACTGGGCTGCGTGACTGTCACCGAACAAGCCGACCGTGAACTCGGATGCCGGATCGCCGTACTCGCACACCTTCGGCTGAGTGGCTCCGAAGTCGACGTGGCAGTCGTTGTCGTAGATGATCGGCTTGTCACCGGCTGCGCCACCGATCGACGGTTCGAGATTGGCCGGCACTTCATCGGTGTCGACGGCGGCGTAGAGAGCATCGAGTGGTGCCGTCGCGTTGGCGATGGGAGGGGGTGGTCCATCCGGCACCGGAGCGACCGTGGTCCCGACGGTCGTTGCCGTCGACTCGGACGCACCCATCACCACCGTCGTCGACGTGGTGGTGACGAGCGTCGGTGTTTCGGCCACCACATCGGTGGACAGTTCGACATCAGCCGAACGCACGACGAGTCCGGTGCCCACACCGGATGCGATCAGCACGGCACCGAGCGACAGTGCGAGTGCGGGTCGCGCTTGCAGTCGTTCGGAGTGACGAATCGGATTCTCTACGTAGCGATACGACAGCGACGCGCCCACCAACGACACGGCGATGAGGCCGACGCGCTCGAGAACGTTGAGTGATCGGCCGGCCCACGCTTCGCCGATGATGAGCGCGGGCCAGTGCCACAAGTAAATGGAGTACGAGCGCGCACCGATCCACTGCAAGGCCGGATGACGCAAGACGATCGACGGACCCCAGCGCGAGTCGTCACCACCAGTGAGGGCCGCCACGGTACCGAGAACGGGAATGGCCGCCAGCCAGCCCGGAAAGGCCATCGTCTCGTCGAGCCAGAACGCGGCGAACACGACGGCCGCGATACCGAGCCAAGCCACTGCGTTGCGAACGTCGCCGGCGATCACACGAACCCATGGCCAGGCAATGGCGAGGAGCGCGCCGATACCGAGTTCCCACGCACGGGTGTGCAGGCCGAAGAAGGCCCATGGTTGCGACGCCTCGGTCTGCCAGATGCACAACGCGAACGACGCGATGCTGATTGCCGAGATGGCGAGGGTGGCCCGCGTTCGTGAGCGACCGGCGCGCCACAACAGAACGAGCAGAAGAGTGGGCCAGATTACGTAGAACTGCTCTTCGACCGAGAGCGACCAGAAGTGCTGCAGCGGTGACGGAGGAATGCCGGCCTGCAAGTAGTCGGTGTTGCGTCCGGCGAACACCATGTTCGACACGAATCCGGCCGCTGCGATCGAGTCGGAACCGAGATTCTTCAGACGAAGTGGTTCGAGCCACACCCACGATGCGAGGGCGGTGAGCACGATCACGAGTGCCGAGGCCGGTAGCAGGCGTCGTGCGCGACGCGCGTAGAAGTTGCCGATGGAGATCGCGCCGGAGTTGTCGTGCTCGCGCAACAACAAACTGGTGATCAGGAATCCGGAGATGACGAAGAAGACGTCGACGCCGATGAATCCACCGTCGAGACCGAGGAAATGGGCGTGGTAGAGAACCACGAGCCCGACGGCAAGCGCACGCAACCCCTCGATGTCGCGTCTCAACATGCGGTGGTCGAGACCGGCGTCGATCCGGTGACCCCACGCTTTTCAGGCGTGTGCTCTGCCAACTGAGCTACTCGACCGTGTGCGTTCGGCGAACCGAATGCACTGGCGGTCCCGACGGGACTCGAACCCGCGACCTCCGGCTTGACAGGCCGGCGTGAACTCCAACTTCACCACGAGACCAGAACGAACTGGGCACCCCCAACGGGATTCGAACCCGTGCCGCCACCTTGAAAGGGTGGTGTCCTAGGCCACTAGACGATGGGGGCTAGGTACTTGTCCTGCTGAGAGCCTGACCAGCCTAGCGGAGGGTCACCGATGCCACACCGGGGCTCCCGATACCAACCCTGCCGCTTGCATGCTCCCGTGTCTTGAACCTGGCTCCCTGGGGAATACGGTGTCGGCTCAGGGCAGATGGATGGTGCTAGCTGGAACTATTCTAAGGATGTGGTCCCTGAAGTTTTGGTCTGTCATTGCGTTGATACTGAAGGCCCTCTTAACGAGACTCTGCAGGGGACTATCGAATGCCTGCGGAAGACATTTGGGCTGCAAATTAGCGAGTCCCCCGAAGCTCTTCATGATTTGCAGACTGGGGGGAACCTGCAAGAACCTCTCAGGTCTGAGGTGATTGCGTTTCTCTCTCGACGGTCGTTCAAGCGGGACTGGGCTGAGTTGGATGAAATGCTTGACGTCCTGATGTCTGCCGAATGGAGGGCGTCATTCAGAGATGACTTTGGAATGGATTATGTGTTCAGCTGGTTCGTTGTTGATCTAGTCGGCAACTTCCTGAACCCGCGCTCCCGAAGTCTGGGATTCCATGAAATCTACGAAAGATATCGAAGTCGGTTGGCCGATTCGGTCTGCCGACGAGATCGTCTTTACTGGCACCATCACCCGCCGTCGTTCACGCGGGAAGCTCACAAGACCTCAAACAACTTTTCGATGTCGAATGAACATTTACAAATTCTCGCTAGGAGGATTATCGATTACCTTGATTTTCCAGTTGCGTTCCGACCAGGTAGTCACTGCGAGAGGCCGGACATCAACCTTTTTCTTGAGCAATGGATCCCGTTTGACTTTGGAAACCAGGGCCGCGAAGAATCCTTGGGGGAATCTACTCAGCGGGACATTTCCTCAGGGCGATTCGGCGATTGGCGGAGAGCTCAAAGACAATGGGGGTTCTACCACCCCGACTTCCATGACTATCAGGTGCCGGGTTACATGAATCGTTTCATCGTGAGATGTCTCAACATTGACAGTCGCCTTCGTGTGCTTGACGAGGAAGAAATAGGGAAGGCTTTCACCCAGGCCCGCGAGCGCGGAGTCAGTCTTTTGTGCTTCACGAGTCATGACGAACGTGAAATGCGCCCTGCGATTCAGACAGTCGTGAATCAGATTCGTAACTGTCGGGACTCCGAATTTCCTGAGGTGAAGATCCGGTTTGTCAACGCTGTTGAGGGAATCAGAAAAGTTGCAGGGCTTACTCGACAGGATCCCATGAACCTCGAAGTTGCACTCGTGGGCAACCAGCTCAAGGTTTGTGCTTCAAAGCAGACTTGGGGTCCACAACCCTTCTTTTGTTTTAAGTTGAGAAACGGTCAGTATTTTTTCGAAAACTTAGACTTTGGACTTCAGCCTCAAACTTGGAGTTTTACATTTGACGAGGATTCTGTCGAGCCGCATGACGTGATAGCAGTTGGTTTGGCTAGTCACGACAAGGTCGGAAACACCGTCGTCGTTCGGGGCAAGCCGTTTGAAGACGCTGCTTCGTGGGAGTTCAAACAATTGAATTCCGTTGATTGGCTTGGGTGACTAGGCGAGTGGGGGGGGAGATGCGATGGCCTGGGACGAGGCTTGGGAGGAGATTCACAACACCGAAGATCTCGGGCGCTATCCAAGTGAGCACTTGATCAGGTTTGTCAGGAGGACATTTGGCCCCCTGGAGTTGACGCGTCCGTTGAATGCACTCGAGGTTGGATGTGGACAGGGCGCCCAAGTTGCATTCTTGGCCCGCGAGGGTTTCTCGGTGGTTGGGGTTGACGGAAGTCGGGCAGCGATCGCAAAGGCGAACCGGTTTATGCGCTCTAGTGCACTTCACGCTGACCTGAGAGTGGGAGACGCGAATCAACTGGACATAGCAGATGAAACGATGGATCTGGTTGTTGACGTGGAGTGCACGATGGGCTGCACGTTCTCAGCGGCGTCTCAGTTGATTGCAAACTGCTACCGGATTCTGAAGCCAGGAGGATGGCTCTTTTCGCAGACGTTTTCTGACGAAACCACCGTTGGCTCAAGTTTCGAAACTATTGATCGTTTGACGTACAGGAACATCGTTGGCGGGCATCTTGCTCGGAAGCGGTTGCTAAGACTTACTTCCAGATCCGATATCGACCTGTTGTACGCATGTTTCCCGTCGCGAGAGGTGAATACGAGTTCGTACACAAGTGACTACGAAACAGCGCAGTCTGTTGAGTGGTTGATTGCAGCGAGGAAAGAACTTGTCAATTGATTTCAGAAATGTGCGCATCGCCGAGATACCTCTGGTTCGTGATCTCTTCGAAGGTTTTTATGGGTCTAATTATTGCGAAGTAGAGGACACCTACTTTCGGTGGCTTCACCGCGAAAATCCTGACCTGGGTCCGACGGTTGGAGATGATGAAGTCACAGCCTTTGGTTGTTTCGATGGCAAAGACCTTGTTGCGTGCATCAACTACGTTCCCTTCAAGCTCTTCGTCGGCGGAGAGTCCGTGAGTGCTTGTTGGTCAGTTGGCTGGCGATCGAAACCTGGACACGGCTCTTTGACAGGGTTACAACTGAGAAAACACCTTAGGAAATTCGACGTTTACATGAGTATGGGTGCAACCGATTGGGTGAGATCGATATATCAGTCAAGGTTCGGATTTGAGTACTGCAACAATATTGAACGGTTCTTGGCCGTGATCGATCCTCAAGCCTGTTTCGAATTGCTCGGCCGGAACAGGTGTCTTGCGGAAGCCGATAGAAGTTCGTTGGCGGAACTAGGTGCCAAATCAGACCAGGCGCAAAGCACGAGTTTTTTTGAGTCTCAATGGGATAGTCTTGCCAACGAGTGTTACTGGTCAGATCATCTTTCTCGAACATCAGCCACTTGCTCCCGTAGATTCGAATGGCTCAAGTGGCGTTACAAAGACCATCCCCATTTGAAGTACGTCCCGATTTCTGCGGATCAAGATTCTGCAACTGGCGTTGCATTTGTCCGTGTTGAGCAGATCCGAGACTTGGATTTTCGAGTTCTTAGGGTTTTAGACTTCCTTCCCACGTCAGGATCCGAAGCGGAACTTGCCTCCGCGATTGTTGCTTACGGTTTCCAAGTGGGAGCCTCGTTTGTTGACTTCTTCTGCTCGTCGACGTCAGTTGCTGATGGTTTAGGTGAGGCCTTCTTTCGTGGTTCCGTGCGCCGAGATCTCGATTTCCCGAGGCTCTTCTTCCCTCTGGAGTGGCGGGAGCGTTGGAGCATCAACGCGTCTCTGAGGGATAACAGGAATAGTCCTGAATCCCTCAAACTTTCGGACGTGTACTTTACTAAGGCAGACCCCAGTCAGGATATTTTGCTCAATCGTGAGTACGTGACGAAGGGTTTGTGATGAAAGAAGGTCCCGCTTTCGATTTGGTCGACACGATCATGTCGACTTTGGCAGAGATGGCGCCCCTCGATGATGAGTTTTCCTCGCGCACTCACTTGTTATCAAGTGGGGTCATGGATTCAATGTCGGTTTTGGAGTTCGTTGAACGTCTTGAAAACCTACTTGGCGTTCACATTCCGGATGAACTTTTGGTTGAAGACTCTTTTGCTAGTGCAGAGAGGTTGGCGGAAGTGTTGAGAGCCCTTTTGTGAGTTTTGACCTGACCATCTCGGGTGTCTTGGAAACCTTCGCGGAACCCTCGCGAGCCGAATCAGCTGCCGTGCGTACGCGAGATTTCTGCTACAGCCGCAGCGACCTTCTTTCGAATGTGGCTCTATGGCAGGCCGACCTTGTCAATGTGAACCTCAAGAAGGGTGCCCGAGTGGCGGTCTACCTTCCGCGAGGTTTCGAAGAGATCTGTGTGATGATGGCTGCCTGGTCCCTTGGGATGATCGTGGTTCCTGTGAGCTCACGTCTCAGAGGGCCACAGGTTCGACATGTTCTTGCGGACAGCCGCGCCTCGGTCCTGGTGACATCAACTGAGTACCGGAGACGGATGGGGTTTGAGACTGACGACTTCGGCGGTTTGTTCTGCTTGATTGACGAGGTGATCGCTACGAGAAATGTTAGTCGGCCTTCGGTAAATCTGATTTCTGGTCCGAGTTATCCAACGAATGCAGATGATGTCTCGACACTTCTCTATACCTCAGGGTCGACTGGCCTACCCAAAGGGGTGGTGCTGTCACATAGAAATCTGGTTGAAGGAGCTGCAGTTGTTTCCGGGTATCTGGGCCTAAAGCCTTCCGATTGCATTGCGGGTGTCTTGCCTCTGTCTTTTGATTACGGATTGAATCAACTGATTTCCTCGATACTTGTTGGGTGTGGATACGCGGCAATCGACTATTTCTTGCCACGCGACTTGGTCAATGCTGTAACGTCTCTTGGGGTGAGTGTTCTTGGTTTGGTCCCTCATCTCTGGAGTCAGATGATTGAGGCTTCGCTGAATGCTGGAATTTCGTACCCTGAAGTCAGAGTCGTAACTTCAAGTGGGGGTCACGTTCATGAGAAGGTGTCGGCTCAGATGGCTGACCTCTTTCCGAACGCTGAAATTTTCTTGATGTATGGATTGACCGAAGCCTTTAGGTCGACGTTTTTGGATCCCCGCAAGGTCACACTGAAGCCACGTTCAGTTGGTCGTGCAGTCCCTGGTGTTGAGATATCTGTGATGGACCAGAACGGGGGTGAGTGTCCCCCGGGAGAGGTAGGGGAAATAGTTCATCGCGGAGCGCTGATCTCACTTGGTTATTGGAACTCGCCAAAGGAGACTGACGACCGTTTTCGACGCCGGCCAGATGTGCCACCAGAGGTTTCTCGTTGCCCGCTCGAAGTGTGGTCGGGAGATCTTGGTTACAAGGATAAAGAGGGCGATCTCTTTGTGTTGGGCAGGAAGGACGGCTTGGTCAAGCATAAGGGATTCCGGTTGAATGTGGGAGAAGTTGAGGAACTAGTTGCTTCTTGTCCGTCAGTGTTGGAATGTGTAGTGGTTCCTCGGGAGTCTCAGGATCTCCAAACGGAGTTGGTTTGTTTTTTGAGGGTTTCTGATGGATTTGGTAGAGACGAACTAGTGAAGCTGTTGCGTGGTAGTGCGCCCGATTACATGATCCCAGACCATTTTGTGGTTCGAGAGTTCTTCCCCGAGACATCGTCCGGAAAGGTAGATCGCGTCGCCCTAGGTACGTCAAGCTTTGGTTGACTCTGACGCCCCGAGCATGTGGACACCGACGGTCATCTCTCCAGAGTTCAGTCGGTTTCTAGGCGTGACGGCCTTTGTAAAGACGGAAGAGGATGGCGAGGTTCCGTATCAGTCCACAAAGTCGCGTCGTCTGATTCCCTACCTCGAAGCTGTCCAACGAAACGGACTTCCTCACATCGTTACCTACGGACCCGTGTGGTCCAACCAGATCTTCCTCATTGCAGAGTTTTGTCGGATGGCAGGCATGGGGTGTTCGGTTCTCCTCCTGGATCCGGCGCCCCCTCATCTCTCAGATGCAGTCAATTTGTCGCCGTTGGTAGAACCAATAGAAGCGGGACTTGTCTCCTTAGGTGCCAAGGTTGAGATCGTTCCTCTTCCCAGGATGAAGTTGCTGCAGGTATTTGTCAAACGACACCTAAGGAGGATTGAACGAGATTCTGGGAGTTGCCACATCGTTGAGTACGGATTCGTGCCACCGGAGACAGCGCAGAGTGCATCACTCGTCAAAGAGGTCCTCAGACAATATCGAGTCAATGGAGTCAACGGGCCGGTTGTCGTTCCTCGCGGTACGGGAAGTACAACTGAATTTCTCAGGTCGGGATTGGCAAGCTCAGGAATCCCAGTCGTAGGACTACCTCTGGTCGGAGAAGGAAACTCGCAATCGCTGGTGTCACTTGGGCCGAAGCGTCTCATTGCTGAACCTTCGGTTTACGTTGGCAGGGGTGACTTGGAGTTGTGTGCGTCAGGGACGCTCACCAACATTGATTTGTTCTACCACCTTGGTGCTCTGAAGTCTTTGAGGGTGCTGTCCAGTGGGAAGGACTTCTCTTCTGTTCTCTTTTTGAAAACTGGAAAGCAATCATTTGCATCGACGCTGCTGTTGAGGCAATTCGAAGAAGGACACGTGCGTTTGGACCCGGATGAAATGCAACCCAGTCCAGATAACACTTACACCGCTTGGAAGGAGCGCCCAAAGCCTTCGCACCTGTATAGGCAGCTTCGATTTTTGAAGATCAGTAATCAATGGACAAAAGAAAGATTGGAAGAGTGGCAGCTCCAGAGCCTCAACCGACTTCTTGTGCATTGTGTTAATAGTGTGCCGCACTACTCGCGGCACAAAGTTTTCAGGGACGCTGCTCATTCCGGGCTCAGCTGTTGAGCTGAAATCTCAGACCTACCCACCATTGATAAGTCGATGATTCGGGCCGATCCGGAATCGTTCGTTGACCAAAGCTACGAAGGAATTGTTCGAACACTGACAAGTGGAGGAAGTACGGGAGATCCTCTAGTGGTCACGTTTGATCATGGAGCTTTGGCCCGTGACAGAGCCAACACCTACTTTTACCTTTGGCTTCGCGGTCATAGTCCTAATCGAAGCAGATCCATCAGGCTGCATGGCGACGTGTTACCACGAGAAATTATTCGTTCAGGGAACTATTGGTTTGCTGCAACAAGGCGCAAACTCGTCATGTCGAATCAGCACATCGATTCTTCAACTATCGCCTCGTATCTGAGCGCAATCGACAGTTGGAGGGCTGACTACATCCATGCTTTTCCATCGACGGCCTTCCTACTAGCCAAGACCGCTCTGGACTGCGGTGTACGTTTGAAAACGCGAGTGCCCTTCGTCTATGTCGATTCAGAAAATTTATACCCGGGTCAGCGTCGTCTGATCGAGGATTTCTTCGGTGGCGAGTTATGCCATGTGTACGGGCACACTGAAGGAGCAACGGTTGGTGTGCCCTTCCCTGGGAGTTCTGATTTTCATTTCTTGTCGCAGGTTGGTTTGGTGGAGATTGTCAAAGGTGACTTGAGTCAGCATTGGGAGCCAGGTGTCAATGGTGAATTGGTAGTCACCGGGCTAAACAACAAGATCTTCCCCTTGATTAGGTACCGAACCAACGATTTCGGGACGGTTTCAAATGCGCTAGACCCGTTTTCTAGGTATCCGAGACTGTCCTCAATTGAGGGCAGAGAGCAAGATTTTGCTGAGGATCGGCATGGCAGAAGAGTCCCGGTGGCTCCCCTTCTCTTTGACTACAACATTGACTGGTCGGGGGTGAGCAGGTTCCAGGTTTGCCAAAAGTCGGTTGGGACCTTGGAAGTCAAGATTGTGGCTGAACAGAGCCACTCAGACTCGATCGGTCTGGTTAAGAGAGTTACAGAACAACTTGACACCGCATTCGGAAACAACTTCTCAATTAGCGTCCAGCCCGTTAAAACTCTAAGTGCGACAGCAAGGGGAAAGTTTCGTTACTTCGTCAACGAAGTTCCGCTACAAAAAACGAGCCGTAACTCGGGTTGACCGTTGGGCTGTTGGATGGTCGAAAGAAAGATGCTGCTTCCAGGTACTTAAGTTGAAAGTATTCGAGAATCTCGTCGTGAGTGGTGAAGAACTCGGTCCCGTACCCCTGCTCTCCCGGGCTATAGGTCGCCAGCATATGAATCAGATAGAGAGGTTGGTCTCTTGATTGAGCTTCCTTTTGGAGATTCCTCAGTACTGCCGCCAACTCTGGCAGGATGTACCACGTTATTTCGGCCATCACAATTACGTCTGGCTTCAACCGGTGAAGCAATTGTTCGTCACAAATGTTTCCGATGATGAAGCGGTTAGAACGGTGTGTTCTTCGAGCCTTACTGATCGCGGTCTTTGAAATGTCAACGCCCCAGGCATTGAAACCTAGATCACGGAGTCGAGCCGTCATGAAGCCGAAACCGCACCCAAACTCAACAACGCGTAACCGCTGGCCACCGACTTTTTTGGCGGCCAATTTGCGGCACCACTCGACGGTCAGAAGCCGTCTTGACTCGTTAACGATCACATCCTCTGACTGATTCCAAGGATCTCCAACGTTGTTGTAGAGGTCTTCGAACCGTCCTACAAACCGGCCTGCTGAGATCACGTAGAGGTGGTTCTCGCTGGGTTGATCTAAGGAATTATCTCGAGAGTTTGGATCGTTCATGATTAGTTGGACCTAGCCAGTTTGGAATGTAGTCGTCGTCAATCCGTGATTTGAGGTATCCACCGATGCCACACCGGGGCGATTGTTCCGCTGGTCAGCGGGTCATGAGTGCGTTCACGGCACTGTCGACCAGCCACGAGAGGTATTGATAGAGCGCGAAGTCGGGACTCGTTGGGTCGTTGGGCTCGTCGTCATCGGCCACGCCAAGGAGAGTGCCGAGGATCAACCGCACCGCGTTGAGGCAGGACGCGAAGGCCTCCACCTCGGCCGTCGACATGGCGCGCCCGTCGGTGGCACCGAGGAATTCGTCGACCATCGAGATGGAACTCAAACGGCTGGCCACGAGTTCTTCGCGCATCAATCGCTGGTACTCCGAGTCGAGTGCTTCGTCGTCGGTGTAGGCGGGTGGAAAGAGCCGACGCGTCTTAGCGTCGTCGTTCGATCCGGTGGTGATCAACTCGCGCACTTCACCGATGAGGCGGCGCAACAAGTGACGCTGATCGTCGTCGAGGTTGAGCACGAAGCCCGACGACGTTCGGTACACGGGCTCGCGTCGGCGGCGAATCATTCTGACGAACCCTTTCCGTTCGCTCCGTCCTTTTGCATGGTGGCCCACAGACCGTGTTCGTGCAGGCGGAACACGTCCATTTCGGCTTTCTCACGCGATCCGCTGCTCACGACGGCTTTGCCTTTGTGGTGCACGTCGAGCATGAGTTCGGTGGCCTTCTGCAGGCTGTAGCCGAATAACTTCTGGAGCACGTACGTGACGTAGCTCATGAGGTTGATCGGGTCGTTCCAGACCAGGACCACCCACGGATTGTCGGGCGCAACGGTTTCGTCGTCACGCTGATCGGGTTTCTCGATCGTGGAGGGTGCCGCGGCGACCAGAGTCACGAACTCGATGCCCACAGTTCCATTGTCGCGGTTGGCCAGGGGTTTCGCACCCCCGTACCATCACGGTGATGGCAACGCGCCCCCTCGTCCCGTCCCGGTTGGCTCCGGGTGGCGTGGCAGCCCATGGTCCTCGTCGCGCGCCGCGCTCGGTTCTGGGCGGCTATCTCGCTCTCACCAAGCCCCGGATCATCGAACTGCTCCTTATCACCACCGTTCCCACCATGGTGCTGGCCGAGCAGGGTTGGCCGAGTTGGGGTCTGCTTCTCATCACCTTGTTGGGCGGGAGCCTGGCCGCCGGTGGCGCCAACGCCATCAACATGGTCGTCGACCGCGACATCGACCAGTTGATGGAACGAACCCGCAACCGGCCCCTCGTCACGGGCCTCATCGCCCCGCGCTCGGCCCTGGTTTTCGCCCTGGCCCTCGAGGCCCTGGCCTTCGCCGTGTTGTGGGCCGGAGCCAATCTGCTCTCGGCCGTGCTGGCCCTGTCGGCCACCCTCTTCTACGTCTTCGTCTACACCTTGTGGCTGAAGCGAACCAGCCGTCAGAACATCGTGATCGGCGGGGCGGCCGGGGCCGTCCCGGTGCTGGTGGGCTGGGCGGCGGTCCGAAATTCGCTCGATTGGGAGCCATGTGTCCTGTTCACAGCTATTTTCCTGTGGACCCCGCCGCACTTCTGGGCCCTGGCCATCCGCCACGCCGACGACTACCGGGCGGCCAAGGTGCCGATGCTCCCGACCGTCTCCACCATGGCCACCACGGTGCGTCACATGTTCACATACACCGTCGTTCTGACCGCCAGCACCCTCGTTCTGGCCCCGGTGGCCGACCTCGGACCCGTGTATTGGGTCTCGGCCCTGGTGCTGGGTCTCGGGTTCATGCTCGGCACCATCGACCTCGGTCGGAACCCGACTCCGGCCCGATCGATGCGCCTGTTCGCCTTTTCGATCTCGTACGTGACGGTTCTCTTCGTCGCGATGGCGGCCGACGTTCTCATCCGTCACGGGGTGTGACTCTCGCTTCTTTGCCCTGGCAGATGGGGTCGTGATTTCGGTCTGACCTGGGGTGGGTGGGTAATCTTGGGGTTCGGATTTCTTTGTCCACCCCTGTCACCCCGGGAAGCCTCGGCATCCCTCCGTGCGCGAGAAGCGAGCCATCTCGAATGACATCCACCGAGACCCACCATGCGGCTGGAGCAGCGTCGTCGTCCGACGCGCCTGCCATCGCTGCGTGGCTCACCACCGCCGATCACAAGCAGGTCGGTCGCCTCTTCATCGGCACCGGTCTTTTCGGCCTGCTCGGCGGACTCGTTCTCGCCGTGCTCGTCGCGTCCGAACGCATCGATGCCGAGGGCTTCCAACTCCTCGACTCCGGTTCGGCCACACAGGTGTTGTCAGCGGCCCGACTCCTTCTCACGTTCGGTGCGGTTGCGCCTCTCGTGATGGGTCTGGCCGTGGCCATCGTTCCGTTGCAGTTGGGTTCGCGTTCCATCGCGTTCCCGCGGGTCGCGGCCAGCGGTTTCTGGATGTGGCTCACCGGTCTCACGCTGTCGGTGGTCGCCATCATCGGTAACGGTGGCCCGTCGGGTGGCGAATCCGAAATGGTCGATCTGTATCTGGCCGCGTCGGTAGTGATGGTTCTCGGTCTGGCTATGGCTGCGCTGTCCATCGCCGTCACCGGGCTCACATCGCGCACTCCCGGCATGGGATTGCTGCGCGCACCGTTCTTCTCGTGGTCGTCGTTCGTCGGATCGATCGCCCTGCTCATGAGCTTGCCGGTGTTCATCGGAACATCGGTGTACCTCTACGTCGATCATCGGTACGCACGAGCCGCGTTCGGTGGCAACTTCGGTGTGAACAACTGGGTCGGTTGGGCCATCTCGCAGCCGTTCACCTATGTGCTCGCCATTCCGATCCTGGGCTTCGTACTCGACGCGGTGCCGGTGCTCGGTCGCACACGTTTGGCTCAGCGTCCGGCCGCCAACGTTGCCGTCGGCCTGGTGTCGGTCGCGATCTTCGCGTCGCTCACGCATCGCGCGGTCACGTTGCCGTGGGACGGTGACGGATTCTTCTCGGGCCTCGGCACCAAGATCGCCGACCTTCTGCCGTTCGGACTCGTCAACGTGATTCCGCTGTTGGGTCTGCTCGGTGTGCTCGGTCTCACCCTGCTCACGCTCAAGAGCGCCAAGCCCATGCTGGCCGCGCCGCTTCCGTTCGCCGTGCTCGGCTTGCTCATGATTCTTCTCGGCGCCACATCGCACCTTCTGTACACCGTCGAAGACGCCGCACTCGGCGGCACCATCTTCGAAGCCGGCTCGTACGTGGCCGTCACGTTCGGCACCGTGCTCCTGGCGTTCGGTGGCCTCACTTACTGGGGTCCGAAGTTGTGGGGTCGTCGCATCCCCGACAAGGCGGCGCTTCCGCTCGCTCTGCTCGGTTTCGTGGCCACCGCCCTCGGCTCGTTGTCGTACATGATCGCGGGCTTCGCCGATCAGCCGGCGGGTGTGGTCGACGGCTTCGCGTACAGCGGTCCGCAAGAACTCTGGAACGTCATCACCACCGGCGCGTTCGCACTCATGTTGCTCGTGAGTCTCGCGTTCGTCGGCCTGGCCGTGCGAAGTTTCACTGCGGGTGAAGCCGCGGGTGACGACCCGTGGGATGGCACCACTCTCGAGTGGGCGACGTCGTCGCCGCCGCCCGCCGACAACTTCTCCGATCTGATCGTGGTCGGTTCGGAGTATCCGCTCGCAGACATCAAGAACTCAGGGAAGGTTGGCTGATGCTCACGCTGCCCCCCTCACCTCAGCCGGCTCCGAAGCGTCAAGTCTTCGTGGGCACGGCGTTGGTCTCGGCCGCCGCAACGATGCTCGTCGGTGGAATGCTCGCCATCTGGTCGCAGTTCCGCGCCGATGCGCCGTTCCGCGAGTCGCCGCGTCGTGGTCCCATCAAGGACTGGATGCCCAAGGACATCGTGGTTCCCGAAGTGGCCGCCAACATGATGCTCATCGCGTTCTTCGTGGTGTGCGTCATGGCTCAGTGGGCCGTGTGGTCGGCCAAGCGCAACGATCGTCAGCACGCGGGTATGGCGCTCGGCATGACGTTGCTCATGGGCCTGGCCACACTCAACGCTCAGCTCTTCATCTGGTCGCAGATGGGTGTCGACGTTCGCGGTGGCGCTTTCAATTCGATGTTCTACGCGATCACCGGCGTGATGACCTTCTTGGTGATCGCCGGACTCGTGTACACGGCGGTTGCCACGTTCCGTTACCTCGGTCGCGGCAACTCCGATGTGCCGACTCTGTCGGCACATGCCCTCTATTGGTACTTCCTCACGGTGGCCTTCACCGCCGTGTGGTTCGTGGTGTACGTGCAGAAGTGACGAGGCGACATGATGATCACCACTAGTTCCAAGCTTCTCTACGGGCTCGGAGCGGGTTCGCTCGCGGCCGGCTTCGTCTGGTTCATCACCAACGAGGGTCAGCAACTCGGCTCGGTGATGTTCGCGTTCCTCGCCGTTGCGTTCATCTTCATGGGTGCCATCGCGTCGTACACGCGCGACGGTCATATTCTGTCCACCGACACCTCTGCACATGGTTCGTCCGCGGCCGCCCAGAAGTCGGTTGGCCGCAGCCTGTGGCCCTTCGGCACCGCGGTGTCGGCTGGCGTCACGGTGGTGGGCCTCATCAGTTCACCCGGCATCTTCAAGGTCGGTGTGGCTCTGCTCATCGCGATGTTGGCCGAGTGGATGGTCAGCAACTGGGCCGAGCGCGCCTCGGCGAGCAACGAGTACAACATCAAGGTTCGCGACTACATCGTGCACCCGCTCGAGCTGCCGATTGCCGGTGCGTTGTTGCTGTCGGTGATCGTGTTGTCGATGTCGCGGGTGTTCCTTGCGCTCGATAAGTCGGCTGGGGCGATCGTGTTCGCGGTTGCCGGCGCCGTCATCTTGTTCTTCGGCACTCTCATCGCTCTTCGTCGTGACGTGAACCGTCGCGTGGTCGGCGGGATTCTTGGCGTGGTTCTCCTCGCCTTGGCCGGAACCGGTGTGGCTACCGCTCTCGATGGTGAGCGCGAGCAACTCGTCGAGGCTGCCGAAGAAGATCACTTCGCCCATCGCGGTTGCACGGAGGAAAAGGAGTACTCCGACAAGAAGGCATCGCGCGCGGTTGCCATGAAGAGCAGTGTTCAGGCCGCGGTGATTCTTTCCGATGAAGGTGTGCTCTACGCCGAAGTCGATGGATACGAAACCGCTCAGACGGCCATCACCCTTCAGCGGTCCAACCCGTCCACCATCTTGTTCATCAACGAAACCGACGATGCCCGACGCATGGTGTTGAGCTACGGCAAGGTCGTCGAAGATCTCGGTGGAGGCGTCGAGAAGGAAACCGCGCTCGAAGCCTGCACCTCCAAAGTCGAAAAGGGTGGCCAGCAGGCTGTCACCGTCGTGATTCCCAAGCCGTCGTCGGCCAGCGACGAACCTTTCACCATCACCGTGCCCGGAGTCGACGGCGCCAAGATCGACGTCTTCGTCCCGTGAGTGAGAACACCATGTCAACCTCGTCGCAACCATCTTCCGGAGATCCGATGAACAACCCCCGTCGTCGTCGTGTTCTGACTCTTGCTGGCATCGCCGCTGGCCTGCTCACCCTGGCGGGCTGCGCCAAGGACGCTCCGCAGGACACCTGGCAGCCCGCTGGCCCCAACGCCGAGATGATCGACAACCTCCAGCAACCGGTGTTCCTGGTGGCAGGCATCGTCGGAGTGATCGTCATGGCCGCCGTCGCGTGGGCAGTGTTCCGTTATCGCGATCGTGGTCAGGCGATCCCTGAGCAGACGCACGGTAAGCCCGCCATCGAAATCACGCTCACGATCATTCCGGTCCTCATCCTGATTGGTGTGGCCATCCCGACTACCAGCACGATCTTCGATCTGGCCAAGACCGACGACACCGAGATGGTCATCAACGTGACCGGTCAGCAGTGGTGGTGGGAGTACGACTATCCGGCCATCGGTGACAACGCCGACAAGTACGGGCTCAGCCAGCCGATCGTCACCTCGGGCCAGTTGGTCATACCGGAGAACACCAAGGTGCTTCTCCGCGTCACCAGTCGCGACGTGATCCACTCGTACTGGATCCCCAAGTTGAACGGCAAGAAGGACGGTGTACCCGGTCGCGTGCACCTGCTCCGCCTCGAAGGGTCGAAGCCCGGTATTTACGCCGGCCAATGCACCGAGTTCTGCGGTCTGTCTCATTCGTACATGCGCATGGAGACGATCGTGTTGAAGCGCGCCGACTTCGATGTGTGGGTCGCCAACCAGTTGGCCCCGTACGAGTCGCCGGCCGAGGGCACCTTGGCCAAGGAAGGCGAATCGCTCTACATCCAGCAGTGCAGTCGTTGCCATCAGGTGAACGGACTCGCCGATGCCGAGGGCAACCTCATCGTGTCGGCCCCCGAGCAGTACGTGGTGTCGGGAGCCGCGCCCAACCTCACCAATCTCATGACTCGAATCACGTTCGCCGGTGCGTCATGGGATCTTCTCACTCAGCAGTGTCGTGACGACGTCTGGAAAGCGTCGGCTAATGAGTTCGGCGCGAAGTACCTCAGCGGTGTGAGCGCCGATTGTCTCAACCAAAAGGACCTCCGCGAGTGGCTACGCAACTCACCGGAGAAGAAGCCCATGTATGTCGACCCCACCAAGTTGCAGGAGACCAACGGTAAGTACCGCGGTATGCCCGCACTCGGCTTGACCGAAGATCAGATCGACGCCCTCGTGGCCTATCTGCTCGAGCGGAAGTAAGGAGAACAACGAGATGGCCATCATCGAACGTCCCTCCACCGAGATCGCCGTTGCCGGCGGTGCCACAGTGGGTGTGAAGCCAAGTGAGGCACTGGGTGTTTTCAAGCGCCCGGCGGCCAGCAACTCGTGGCGCGACTGGATCGTCACGGTCGACCACAAGAAGCTCGGCATCATGTACGGCGTTGCCGCCTTTGCGTTCTTCATCATCGGCGGTGTCGAGGCCCTGCTGATTCGTCTGCAGCTCATGGGCCCGGACGGCAAGGTGCTCAGCGCCGACCAGTACAACCAGATGTTCACGATGCACGCCACCACGATGGTGTTCCTCTTCGTGATGCCGATGGTGTCGGCCTTCGCCAACTACTTCATTCCCTTGCAGATCGGTGCCCGCGACGTGGCGTTCCCACGCATCAACGCCTTCGGCTTCTGGTGCTGGCTCTTCGGTGGCATCTTCCTCAACACGTCATGGTTCTTGGGTGGTGCAGCCGATGGTGGCTGGTTCATGTACGCTCCCAACTCGAGCACACTGTTCTCGCCCAGTCACGGAGTCGACTTCTGGGTGCTCGGTCTGCAGATCACGGGTATCGCGTCCCTCACCGGTGCCATCAACTTGATCGTGACCGTGCTCAACATGCGAGCCCCCGGCATGAAGCTCATGCGCATGCCGATCTTCACCTGGATGGCTCTGGTGGTTCAGTTCCTGCTGCTGTTCGCCATGCCCGTCATCACGGTCGCCTTGTTCTTGCTCTCGTTCCAGCGAACGTTCGATGCGACGTTCTTCGACGTGGCGGCTGGTGCCGACCCGCTCTTGTGGCAGCACTTGTTCTGGATCTTCGGTCACCCCGAGGTGTACATCTTGATCTTGCCGTCCTTCGGCATCGTGTCCGAAGTGATCCCGGTGTTCTCGAAGAAGCCTCTGTTCGGTTATCCGATCGTGGCCATGTCGGGTGCGGCCATCGGTTTCGTCGGATGGGGTGTGTGGGCTCACCACATGTTCGCCTCGGGCCTCGGACCGGTTTCGGTCGCCGTGTTCTCGATGGCCACCATGGCCATCGCGGTTCCCACCGGCGTCAAGATCGTCAACTGGGTCATGACCATGTGGGGCGGCAAGTTGAAGTTCTCGGTCGCCATGCTCTTCGCCATCGGTTTGGTGGTTCAGTTCACCATCGGTGGTCTGTCGGGCGTGACCCACTCGGTGGCTCCGAGCGACACGCAGCAGACCGACACGTACTACATCGTCGCCCACTTCCATTACGTGTTGTTCGGTGGCGCGATCTTCGGTCTGTTCGCCGGCTTCTACTACTGGTGGCCGAAGATGTTCCGCAAGCAGCTCAACGAGGGACTGGGCCAGTGGAACTTCTGGCTCATGGTCATCGGTATGAACATGACCTTCGGACCCATGCACATCCTCGGATTGCAAGGTCAGCCGCGTCGTATGGGGGTCTGGACCGAAGCCCGCGCCGGAGAGGGTTTCTTCAACATCGGCTTCTGGAACATGATCGCCTCGATCGGCTCGTTGATCCTCGCCGTGGGTGTTTTGTTGTTCATCATCAACATCGTGTACACCCACAAGTCGAAGCGCGTTCCGATCGCGCCGCTCGACCCGTGGGACGCCCGTTCACTCGAGTGGATGACCTCGAGCCCGCCGGCCGAGCACAACTTCGACGCGATCCCCGCGATCAACCACCTCGACGAGTTCTTCCACCGCAAGTACGCGGAAGATCCCACGACTCACGAGATCAAGCAGGTCGCCACGGCCGAAGAAGTCCTCGCCGACATGAATGCACATCCCGATGAGCACATCCACATGCCGTCGCGTTCGTATTGGCCGATCCTCGTCGCCTTGGCGCTTCCGATCATCTGCTACGGCCTCATCTACAACCGTCTCCTGATGGCTGTGGGTGCGGCGTTCTTGTTGCTCACCATGTTCGGTTGGGCCATGGAACCGTCGACGGCACCCGATGACGATTTCGATCCCCCGGCACCTAGTGAAGGTGGCGGTCACACGAAGGAGTTGGCACCCCTTGGCTGACACCGTAGTTGCCCACGGCGCCGATCACGGCGCGCATCACACCACGACGGGCTTGTCGAACAACAAGCTCGGCATGTGGGTGTTCCTCGGTTCCGAGTGCTTGCTCTTCGGCGGACTCATCTCCACCTACATGCTGTACCGCGGTCGTGCCAACGCAGGCCCGCAGCCTGATCAGATCTACGACATCCCATTCACCTCGGTGAGCTCGTTCGTTCTTCTGATGAGCTCGCTCACCATGGTGTTGGCGGTGTCGGCGGCCAACCGCAAGGACGATCGCAACACCAACTTGTGGCTCACCGTCACGGCCGTCCTGGGCGCAACGTTCGTGGGCGGTCAGGTATACGAGTTCACCGCGTTCTACCGCGAGGGTCTGGGCTTCACCACCAGCCTCTTCGGCTCGAGCTTCTACACACTCACCGGTTTCCACGGTGTGCACGTGACCGTGGGCATCATCATGCTCATGGCGTTGGTCGGCATGGTGCGTCGTAATCGCATCCCGGGCAGTAAAGCCGAGACGGTCGAATTGGTCGGCCTGTACTGGCACTTCGTCGACATCATCTGGATCGTGATCTTCACGCTCGTCTACCTGATTCCGTCCTGACCTCCGAGGAACCCTCATGAGCACCGCAACCGAACAGCACACTGGTCACGACGATCACGCACACGAAGAGAGCCACGGCGCCTCCGACAAGCAGTACGTGATCATCGCGCTCATCCTGGCTGCGCTCACGGCCATCGAAGTGTCGACCTATTACATTGACTTCGGCCCGTTGTTCATGCCCACGCTCTTCGTTCTGATGATCGTGAAGTTCGTGATCGTGGTGTCGTACTTCATGCACCTGAAGTTCGACAACAAGCTGTTCAGCTACCTCTTCTATTCGGGTCTGATCCTGGCCGTTGCCGTTTACTGCGGTGCGTTGGCCACCTTCAAGTTCTTCCTCCAGAAGGGCTGATCATGCTCGCAGCCGTGGCGGTCGATCCGTGGCGCTTCCAGTCGCACATCGAGGTGTGGCTTCTGGTGGCGTTCCTCATCGGTTCGTACGTGTATGCCGTACGAGTTCTCGGGCCCCGCGCCGTCGGTCCGGGTGAGGTGGTGGTGACGGCCGAGCAGAAGGCCGCGTTCGTCGGCGGAATCTTCGTTCTGTGGTTGGGCTCCGATTGGCCGATGCACGACATCGCCGAGGAGTATCTCTATTCGGTGCACATGTTCCAGCACATGGCGCTCACGTACTTCATGCCGCCGTTGGTGGTGCTGGCCACGCCCGAGTGGTTCGTTCGCACGCTCATCGGTGATGGTCGTGTGTACAAATTCGTGCGGTTCATGGCGCATCCGGTGCGCGCCGCCTTCTTCTTCAACGTGGCCGTGATGGTGAGCCACGTTCCGGGTGTGGTGAACGCATCGGTGTCCAACGGCGCCCTGCATTACAGCGTGCATGTCTTCTTGGTTCTGTCGTCCATCCTCATGTGGCTGCCGGTGGTCGGGCCGTTCCCCGAGTTCCAGATCTCACCCATGGGCAAGATGATCTATCTCTTCATGAACAGCGTAGTGGCCACGGTCCCGGCCGGTTGGCTCACCTTCGCCGAAGGCGTCGTCTACAAGCACTACAACATCCCGTGGCGCGTGTGGGGTTTGTCGGTTACCGACGATCAGCAGATCGCCGGTGCGATCATGAAGATCGGTGGTGCCGCGTTCTTGTGGTCGATCATCATCGCGATGTTCATTCGACGGTTCGTGCGTACCTTCCGGACCGAGAACGATTCGTCGTACGTGCGTCAGCCACTCACCATGGCCGATGTGGAGAAGGCGTTCGCCGAGAATCCACCGGCCCGCGAACCCGAGCCGCGCTGACTATTCCCAGCGGAACGTGAGGGCGGCCGCGACTGGCGCGGCTAGGGCCCACGCACCCAGAACGATCCACGACGTATCGGGCTGTGATCCGGCGCCTACCAGTGCATCGCGCAGGACGTCGGCCAGTGCTCCCGAGGGCAGGTACTGGGCCACCGCTTCGAGGCCACGGGGCAGTTCGTCGAATGGAACCACCATTCCTCCGAGAAGCAACAACACGATGTATAAACCGTTCTGAGCGGCCAGGTTCACTTCGGCTCGCAGGCGCCCGGCGATGAACAACCCGAGTCCGGCGAAGGCGATGGTTCCGGTGCCGACAGCTCCGAGTGCGAGTAGCCAGCGCGCATCGTCGGCGTTCCAGTCGAGGGAGAGTGCGATCGGTACGAGAAGCGCCAGTTGAACGACCTCGACCACCATCACCGTGAGCGTCTTGGCAGCCAACCATCGTGGGCGACCGAGTGGAGTCACCCCGAGCCGCTTCAGCACCTTGTAGTTGCGCTCGAATCCAGTGGCGATGCCGAGGCTCACCATCGAGGTGCTCATGATGGCGAGAGCCACCACACCGGGGGTGAGGAAGTCCATGTGATCGTCGAGGTCGGACGGCAGAACATCGGTGAGCCCGAAGAACACGAGTACCAGCACCGGGATGATGATCGTGAGCAGAAGTTGTTCGCCGTTGCGCATCAGGATGCGTAGTTCGGCTCCGAGTTGGGCGCGCAACGGGCCGCTCACGACTCGCCTCCGGTGAGTTTCTTGAACACGTCTTCGAGACTGGCCACACCGGCGCGTAGTTCGATCACCTCGATACCGTGCTCGCTCAACCACACGGCCAGCGCAGCCACCAGGCCCTGCGGGGCGTCGTCGATGGTGTAGTGGCCCGGTTCGACTTCGTGCAGCCAGTCGGAGATGGACGCCGGCATGTCGGCCTGCGGAAGCGGGCGAATGGTGCGGAGACGAACCGCCTGTCGCGCTTTGCGTACGTTGTCGAGAGTCCCCTCCACGAGAACCTTGCCGCGATCGAAGATCACCACACGATCGGCGATGCGTTCGGCCTCGTCGAGTTCGTGCGTGGCGAGGATGACACCGCAGCCACGGTCGATGAGCGAGCGGATGATCGAGCGAATGGTATCGCGGCCGTTCACGTCGACACCGCTGGTGGGCTCGTCGAGAAACACGACGTCGGGTCGTGAGGTGAGAGCGAGGGCGAGTGAGAGGCGTTGCTTCTCACCACCGCTCAACCGCCGCCACGGTGTGTGCCGGTGTTCGGTGAGGCCCACCAACTCGAGGAGTTCGTCGGGTGACGACGTGGCCGAGTCCGAGTGGATACCGCAGTACTGGCGCACCGTGTCGATGGGTCGGGCCGAGGGGTAGATGCCACCCTCTTGCAACATCACACCGACGCGACGGTGCAGTGCGGCGCGGTCGGAACGTGAGCCAGCCGGGTCGAGACCGAGGACGCGTACGTTGCCGGTGGTACGGCGACGCAGCCCTTCGCAGACTTCGATGGTGCTCGTCTTGCCGGCTCCGTTGGGGCCGAGAACCGCGGTGACCTGTCCGGCCCGCGCCGTGAACGACACACCGTCCACAGCGGTGACGGCTCGATCGCCGCGGCCGTAGCGCACGACGAGCCCGTCGACTTCGACCACGTTCTCGATGTCTTTCGACACGAGCCGCGTTCCGCGGAAACTCGGGGTGTCGTCGGTGGTCATCGCTTCGACATTAGTGGCGGCGTATTGACGAAGGGTCGGCTGAGGGGGTCGGGTAGCCTCATGTCTCTGTGATCGACGTCCGACTGTTCCGCAACGACGCCGACCGAGTTCGTACGGCGCTGGCCCGTCGTGGCAAGCCCGACATCATCGAACAACTCGATCGTGCGATTGCTCTCGATGTGCAGGCGCGCGAGATCTCGACCGAACGCGACAACATCCGCGCCAAGGTCAATGAACTGTCGAAGAAGGTGGGCCAAGCGCGTCGCGATGGTGATGCTGCAGCGGCCGACGATGCTCAGGCAACCAGCCGCGCACTCGGTGACGACGAACAGCGTTTGGCGGCGCAGGCCGACGAGGTGCAAGAGCAGCTCCGCGAGGTGCTTTTGCGCATTCCGAACCTGCCGCACCCCGACGCCCCCGATGGTGCGGGCGATCACCACAATCCGCTCGTGAAGGGCCCCCTGCAGATGCCGGCCGAGTTCGCAGCCCATCAGCGGGTTCCGCACTGGGAGGCCGCGGTCGAACTCGGAATTCTCGACAACGATCGCGCCACCAAGATCGCGGCCTCGATGTTCACGATGCAGCGCGGAGCCGGTGCGGCCCTGGCTCGTGCGTTGTGCCAGTTGGCGCTCGACCGCAACGCCGACGCGTTCGAAGAAGTTCGACCGCCCACCATGGTGAGCACGGCCACGCTCACGGCTACTGGACACCTGCCCAAGTTCGCCGACGACGCCTACGCGATCGAGCGCGATGGGTTGTGGATGATCCCCACCGCGGAGGTTCCGCTCACGTCGATGTACGCCGGCGAGATTCTCGATGAAGCCCAGATGCCGCTCCGCCTCATGGCCTACACGCCGTGTTACCGGCGCGAAGCCGGTTCGGCCGGTCGTGACACTCGCGGCATGCTGCGTTCACACGAGTTCGACAAGGTCGAAATCTTGGCCCTGGCCACGCCCGAACAGGCGCCGGCGTTGTTGCACGAGTTGGTCGAGCGCGCCGAGAAGACGATTGCGTCGCTCGAACTGCCGTACCGCATCATCGAGATCTGCACGGGCGACATGGGCCAGAGTCATCACCGCAGTTTCGACATTGAGGTCTATGCGCCCGGTTGCGACAGTTGGCTCGAAGTGTCGTCGGTGAGTTGGTTCAGCGACTACCAGGCGCGCCGCGCCGACATTCGCTTCCGTCGTACCGGTCAGAAGGGCACCGAGTTCGCCAACACCCTCAATGGTTCGGCTCTGGCCGTGCCGCGCGTTTGGGCGGCCATCGTCGAGAACCATCGTCAGGCCGATGGCAGCGTGGTCATTCCGCCCGCGTTGCGTCCGTACATGCGCGGCCTCGAGCGCATCGTCCCCTGACATGAACGCACGCCGCGACGACCATGTGCGCGAGCGACGAGTGCAGTACGAGACGGCCGGACTCGAACGGTCCGATCTCGACGCATCGCCGGTGCAGCAATGGCACCGATGGTACGACGCGGCCGTCGAGGCCGATCTGCCCGAACCGAATGCGATGGTGCTGAGCACGATCGGAACCGATGGAGTTCCCGATTCGCGTGTGGTACTGGCTCGTGGGGTGGACGAGCGGGGCATCACGTTCTTCGGCAATTACACGAGTGCCAAGGGTCGCGAACTCGATGGCGTGAGCGCGGCGAGTGTGGTGTTTCCGTGGTTGGCCTTGCACCGTCAGGTGCGCGTGCGTGGGCGAGTGGAGCGGCTGTTGAATGTAGAGAGCGACGAGTACTTCGCGTCGCGACCGCGTGAGAGCCAGATCGGTGCGTGGGCGTCGCCGCAGAGTGAGCCGATCGGCGATCGAGCCGAGTTGGAGCGACGCGTGAGTGAGATCGCGGCGCGCTTTGCGGGTGTTGTGCCGCGGCCCGAGTTCTGGGGCGGCTGGCGTTTGGTGCCCGAGGTGTGGGAGTTCTGGCAGGGACGGCCGAGTCGGTTGCACGACCGCTTCGTGTATTCACGCGACGGCTCCATCACCCGCCTCGCACCGTGACGGTCACGGGCTCCAGGTGGAGGCGGCCAGCGCCAGGGCCGACACCAACGATTCGGTGTGAGGAGTGAGGCCGGGGCCTTCCCAGTCCCACCACAGCGGACTCGAACCGCGCACACGTGGTGGCAATTCGATCTGCACACCGGCGTGAGGTGGCAAGTTGACCGGGTTACGCGGATGCATGCCGCGGAGATCTTTCGGGATGCGATCGATGTCGGTGACGATGTCGTACGCCGGCAAATGATCGCGAAGATGTTGACCAACGTGTTCGGCCAAGTCGCGATGGCGACCACCCACCAACAGTGACGAGAAGAAACCCCAACGGCCGAAGCCGTGAATGGTGATCACACAGTGCACGTGATCGACGAACGAACGCAGTTGATCGGAATGCTCGGGCGAGACCTCGATCGACGGAATGTGTCGCTCCATGCCGGTGGGTTGATGCACGCCGTAATAGCTCACCCCGGCTCGCTCGGCGGCCGCCTGAGCGATCACCTCGGTCATTTCTTCCAATCCACCACCGTGGTACGCCATGAAGCCCAAGCGATGATCGCGTTCGTGTCCGCGCAGAACACACACCTCTTCCACCTCGGGATGATCGAGAAGTTCGCGAAAGGCCGACATGTCAGGCTTCGACGCTCTGACGTCGCCGCTGTTGCACTGCCACCACTGCGGCCGCCAGCACCACCGTACCGAACACCACCGCGAGGAGAGCCCGGTTGTCGTCGATCCACTGCTGGATGCGTTCTTGCCAATCGAGGACGTTGCCGGTGAGTTGGTCGTCGTAACGCTCGCGAATGTCGTTGTACCAGTACCACGCGAGGTACAGGCCCGACACGATCATCACCACGGCCGAGGCCAACTCGACGTACTTCATGCCGGTGCGCAGGAACTTGAGCAGCCCGCCTTGGGCGACCGCGAGTGAGACGGTGAGCGCGGTGACGAGCAACGACATGGCCGATCCGTACAACGCGATGGCAACCAGCCCGGTGGCGAATCCTTCGGTATCGATGGTTCCGAGCACGGTGGCCGAGAACGGCCCGATGGTGCAGCCGATCGACGCCACGGCATAGGCGATGCCGAACAGGAACATCGAGAACACCGTGCGGTCCTTGGCCCGACCGCCCACGTCGAGTTTGGGTGTGGTGAGCGGGAGTCGATAGCCGAACAACATGGCGATACCGAGTCCCACCATCGCCAAGCCGATCACGAGAGACACATACTTCGCGTTCTGGTTGATCCAGTCGGTGAACAGACGACTGATGGAACCCACCACCAGGAACACGCTCATGAACCCGGCCGACAACGACAGACTCACCACGAGTGCGCGACCCACCGCACCATCACGTTGCTCGGCCGATCGACCGTTGATGCCGAGGTAGTACGTGAGATACGTGGGGAGCAGAACGAACCCGCACGGGTTGACCGCAGCGAGCAGCCCGCTGCCGAAGCTCAGCCAGAGCCGATCGGCAGACGATGCGAGCAGGCTCATGGCCACCATCTTGTCAGCCCGTCAGCCGAGAAGGATCGAGACGGCGTCGCGAATCTCGTCGTCGGACAGCTCGCCGGCGATCTGATCGATCACGAGGCCGTCGCGCGAGACCAGAAGTGTGGTGGGGTAGGTGGCGATCCCGTTGGCCACCGTGAACGAGCCGTTCGGATCGCGGAACAACTCGTACTCGACACCGACCTCGTCGGCGAACGACGTCATGGTGGACGCGGAATCCTGCGGGTTGATGCCAATGAAGTCGATGCGATCGCCGAATTCGGCGAAGGCCGCCTGCAGTGCTGGCATCTCGCGCTTGCACGGCTGACACGTGGAGTACCAGAGGTTGATGAGCACCGGTCGGCCGCGCGACAACAGATCGTCGACCGTGACTGCGGTGCCGTCGGCCATTTCGAGAACGGCTTGGCTCAACCGACTGCCGGCCAGATCTTCGTTCACCGCGATACCGGGCTCTTGGTAGACCCCCGGCTGGTCGAGCACCACCGAGTCGACGTCGTCGTCATTGCCGCGTGCGATGAGAGTGACCGCGACGAAGAGAACCACCGCACCAGCGGCAACGATCGTGAGGACGCGGCGCAGATTCGTTCGCGAGGACGGCGAAGTCACACGATCAGGTTAGGGAGAGATGTCTCGCGGCGGAGTTTCGATGGAGGAGGTCCGGTCGTGACCCGCGTCTCCTGGGGGGAGGAGAGACACGGGCCCCGACCGGATGCTCCCGGCAATCACGGGCTCGTCTGAGCGTCACCCGCGATCGAGAACTATGTGAACCTGAATGGGCGAACTGGATCAGGCGACCCTGATGACGACCTCGTACTCGGTCTTGTCGTCGAGGTTGGCGATGGAACGAATGGTGCGGTCTTCGTCGATCACGAGCGTGGGCCGCGGCAACACGGCGGGTCGTCCGCGTGGCCGCTTGTTCACGACGATCACGCCGTTCTCGAGAAGCTCACCGCCCCACACGCCCCACGGCTCGGCACGATCGAGTGCACCTTGCAGACACGAGGCGCTCAGCGCACATCGTGAACAGATGGCCTTGGCGCGTGCGATGTCCACCAGGTCGTCGGAGAAGAACAGCGGCGTGAGGGTGCCGTGTCCGTCGCCGCAACGCGCGACCGGAGCCGCTGCGCTGGCGGTGATCTCGTCGATGTCGTTGATCTCGATGGTTGTCATGGTGATCTCCTGGTTGGTGTGCGTTCGTGGCCGGAAAAACAAAAGGGCCGCTGGGATTCGGATCCCAGCGGCCTCGGTGCCTTCTCAGTGTGATCTTTCGATCTACGTGAGTGACTCCCCGAGCCGCTGGGGCGGACGCTTCGTGGTGAAGTACTTGGGTGCACATCCCACGGCGGCCGTGACGGCGTTATTCGCGAACATGGCCGACATGAAGTTCGACTGCCACGAGGACGACGACGAATGACCGGCTGAGCCGGCATGCATCGAAGCGGAGTGGGTCAACGTCGTCATAAGCGGTTCCTAGGAAACCAGGTCGGGCCCGACTCCGCAAACGAATTAACGCAAATGACCCTCTCAACTGGGGGTTCGTGGTGGACGCGGGGGTCGGGGGCGAGCCAGTTGGCGCCGGCCCTGGGCCCATTCGTAGCGCTCGGAACCCCCGGTGACGGTGTAGCCACGGTTCTCGAGCATGACCCGGGTGAGCGATTCGGCCTGCAAGGCGGCCTCTTCCGAAAAGAAGGGGCCCTTGGGTCCGATGTCGGGTCGCCAGGCCCGGAAGTAGCGGTGGGCCTCACGGGAATACAAGATGCCCGAACCGCGGCGTACACCGTGGCGGTGCTGTTCGATCCGCTCGACGACCGGCTTGGTGGTCTGGCCCACGTAGAAGTAACCGGGGCAGCCGGGTCGATGGCTGTTGTCGAGTTCGATCACGTAGATACGCCAGGTGGTCGTGTCGCCGTTGACCGTGAAACCACGAGCCATGAGCCGCTTCACCGTCTCGCGATAGCGGCGATCGGCCTTGGCTTTGTCGATGGTCGACGCGGTGCTCATCAAGTCGTAGCGAATCTCGCCGTACTGTCCCGGATTCTTCGCGCGTCGGTGATTCCAGCGGCGCTCGAGAGCGGGCCCGGGTTCGACGATGGTGACTCCGACGAAGAGTCGAGGGATGGTGTGGTGTCGACGCCGAATGTTCGAACGTTCGGTGTCGAGCATCTCGACCACCTCGATCCAGTGACGATTCGGAGCCTTCTTCTCGTGTGCATGTGTATGTGTACGCATGCGTTAATTCTCCCGGCCGTCGCAAATGCAACGTTGGGAAGACGTCAGGCGGCGGCGCGAAGGAAGCGGCGACCCGACAGCAAAGCCGCTGTGTAGAGCAACAATGCGACGAGCAGAAGATTGCGGTAACCGAGCACGAGTGCGGTGTACTCGAGAACACCACCGACCATGGCACCGATGAGGTTGGTCGCGAACGCGGTGGTGGAACTGCTCGTCGCTCGGAAGCGCTGCGCGAAGATCACGTTGGCGATGAAGATGGGCGCGAAGGCGATGGCGCACGCAGCGATCAGACGCGGCACCATCGGGAGGCCGAGCAGGCTCGATTGCGGAATGAGCCAGCCGACCACGATGGCCAGACCGAGTAGTGCGTAGGGAATGATCAGGTTCTTGACCGTGAACTTCTGCGAGGCGATCACGGCCAGGATCACGGACACGAGAACACCGGCGAAGACGAGTGCGTTGACGAACCAGGTGGTGCCGAAGAGCAGCGCGAACTGCACGACGTTCTTGGTTTCCAGCAGCAGGAACGCCACACCCATAAAGAAGAGGTCGAGGTAGTTGCGCATGCCGCGCAGCGGACCACCAACTGCTCGCACCAACAGCAGCGACACCAACAAGATGAGCCCGAGGGCCACGAGATAGAAGGTCGGGATCGACGGGTTCTTCAAGTAGGGAAAGGGACGGTCGTCGCTGACCGGATCGGGCGTGGTCGATGTGCGGGCCCATTCGTCGTTGGGGGGACAGTCGACGTTGGTCGGAACTTTGCCGACCGTGAGGACCGCCAGCGATGTGCCATCGAGTCTCGTGACGCACGGTGCATGTCCGAAGGCGTCGGCCAGCGTGGCGGCGTAGCGGTCGACGAGCCAACCTTCGCGATAGAGGTTGTACATCGCGAAGACGCCGTCGTCGGCGAGGTGATCGCGATAGGCCTCGGCCGCTTCCTTCGTGAAGAGGTAACTCTCCAAGCGGATCGACGAGGCGCCTTGCACGAGGGTGAGCGAATCGGGCAGGGCGAGAAGGATCAGATTCCAGTTCTTGTCGGCTCGCTCGAGGTAGGCCCGGCCGTCGTCGACGTGGGTGTCGACGCGCGGATCGTCGTACGGACGATTGGGGTGGTTCTTCTTGGCCAAATCGAGCAGGCGGTGATCGATCTCGACCGCGTCGACGTGTTGCGCACCGTTCTCCAACGCAACGGCGATGTCGTTACCGCTGCCGGCGCCGATCACGAGGAGGTCTTCCACCGGAGCGTCGGAAGCCAAGTGGTCGTACACGGTCTCGTACACCGGCCAATCGGTGGATCGCGTCTGGAACCAGTGCGGCACACCGTTGACGAGAACCTGTGCGCCGTCGTCGTTCACGCCGTAGTTGGCCTTGTAATAGGGAGTCCAGAGCACGTTGTCTTCCCGCGACTCGATGCCGAGCGTGCCGAGAAGAACCAAGAGTGGGATACCGACGAGGGCGATGTTGCGGATACCCCGTGGCCAGATGGTCCACACCAGGATCGCCGCCGCGATGAGCGACCACACGATGGGCGGCGTGCCGATGAACGACAACGCCGTGAAGCCGATGATGCCGAGCAGTGAACCGATGAGGTCGAACTTGTAGGCGTCGAGGTTCTGCAGTTGACGGAACGTGACGGCGATGCCGTTGCCGATGCAGGCCAACACCAACGCCACGGCGAGGAACACGGCCGGCAGCGCGAGTTCGCGCGGTGGCCCCGACGGCTTGAGTTCGGCCCCGAAGAAGATGAGGTCGCCACCAGCCGACTTCACCGTGACCGGGACGTTGTGGACGAACACGATGAGCGCGCCCAGCGCGAGCGGCGTGAACTTCAGCAGTTCGATCTTGCTGCGGTCGGCCCACAGGAAGCCGAGGCCGATGCCGAGGAAGCTGCCCAACAAGACGATGTTGGAGAAGTAGGCGAGGTAGAGAACGTTGCCCCCGAGCCAGCGAATGAGTGCCAACTCGACGAACAGCATCAGGAAGCAGAGCGCAACCAGTCGGATGCGCAACTGACGGGGCGAAGTCACGGGGACGAAGGTACCCGATTTAGGGTCGCGCGCATGATTTGCATCAACTCAACAAAGCGGCGATCTCCGAGTACAACGGTATGCCCACCACGAGGTTGAACGGGAAGGTCACGCCGATGGCGGCACCCAAGCTCACACCGAGATCGGCTTCGGGAAGCGCGACGCGAACAGCAGCCGGTGCCGCGATGTACGACGCGCTGGCCGCCATGGCACCGAGAACCATGGCCCCACCTTCGGAGAGACCAGCGGCGGTGCCGGCCGCGACGCCGAATGTTCCGAACACCATTGGCAGCACGACGGTCAGAACGATGAAGCGAATTCCCGCTCGTCGTACGAACTCGAACCGCTCGGCCGCCAACGACCCGAGGTCGAGAAGGAAGAGACACAACACTCCGGGAAACAGAGTGATGAAGAACGGTTCAACGGCGGCTTGACCGGAGTCGGAGGCGATGGCTCCGATGATCAAGCCACCGATGAGGAGCAAGATGCTCTTGCCGGTGAGGACTTCGTGGATCGCCGACTTGATGTCGGAACCGCCGAGTTTGCGGTTGGCGATCACGAGAGCGATCACGATGCCAGGCACTTCGAGAATGGCCACGAGCGCGGGAAGGAAGCCTTCGTTCAAGGTTCCGGCCGATCGCGCGAAACCTTCCGCCGCCGTGAAGGTCACGGCCGACACCGAACCGAAGTGAGCCGCCAACGATGCCGAGTCGACCACCGACAATCTGACCACTCGGCGAGCCGCCGCGAACGTGACGATGGGAGTGACGCAGCCGATCGCGACCGTGGCGATGATGGGCCCCCACATGTCGCCGAAGTCGGCTTCCTGGAGTCGCAGGCCTCCCTTCACGCCGATTGCCAACAACAGATAGGTGGACAGCAGCCCGGTGACCTGCTCGGGGAGGCGCAGACTGCCCCGAAAAGCAACGGCCACGGCACCGAGGGCGAAGGCGAGGACGGCCGGCGAGGTGAGGTTGTTGGTGACGAGTTCGCCGACGGACATTTGGGCGAGGTTACCTGCAACCCATTACAGGAAACAAATTACATATGAATTCTCAGGTGGTGCCTTCGAGCAGGTCGCCCACCGTTTTGTGCGACTCGAGCGGATGCCGCAATTGAGCCGATCGATCGATGGTGTACGAGTTTCGACGGCCCACCTTGGTGACGGTGATGATGCCAGCCTTTTCGAGGTCGGCGAGGATTCCGTTCACCCGTCGCTCGGTGATGCCGACCCGGTCAGCGACGTCACGCAAACGAGCATCCGGATCGAGCGCCAGACACACGAGAACGTGGGCGTAATTGCTGAGAAACGTCCACGGTCCTTTGTCTGGCATGTGGGTGAGAGTAACAGTCTGAGCGATATGGCGAAGTGGCAATCTTGTCGTGGGCTCAATTGGTGCATCCGTTGCGCCCGAGGAGGATTGATGAAGATTCGTGGTCTGCTCCTCGTCGTCGCATTCACGTCGATGGCCTGTGGTTCGAATTCTGATTCCCAGTCCGTTGATCCATCGGTGGTCGAGCCTGTCTCTTCGTCATCGGTTGAATCGACAACGACGACGATTGTCGAGGTGACAGAAGATCAGCCGCGTGAGATTCCCTCCTCACCAGTCTCGACGGTCGCCGAGTTGCTCGCCCTCGGCCGGCCCATCGTCCTTGCCCACGCCAGCGGTGAAGAGTCTCACCCGCATAGTTCGATGTATGGCTACGTGTCATCGGCCCGGCTCGGCGTGGATGTTCTCGACTTCGACCTTTGGTTGACCACCGATGGAGTTCTCGTCGTTCATCACGACTCGGACACTGGTCGGACGGCGAACGAGAACCTGGTGGTAGCCGAGTCGACTTTCGATGAGTTGCACGCTCTCGACAACGCCTATTGGTTCACTGAAACGTGTACCTGTACCGATCAGGAATCGAGTGCCTATCTCTGGCGGGGCGTTCGCTCCGGCGAAAAGGCACCGCCGGAAGGTTTCACGCCGGAGGACTTTGCGATTGCGTCGTTCGAAACAGTGTTGCAGACGTTTCCGGGCTGGATTCTGAACATCGAGATCAAGGGCAAGGCTCCCGATGCATTCGCCGCCGCCGATGAACTCGCCCGGATCTTGACCGAGTACGAAGCTCTCGATCGTGCAGTTGTCACGTCATTCGACGACGACGTTGTCGCTTACTTTCACGAAATCGCTCCGACCGTCGCCATGACACCTGGCCTCGACATGTCCACTCAGTTCGTTCTCGGCGGAGTGACTCCTCCGGATTGGGCTCGCATCATGCAAGTGCCTCCGGTCTACGAAGGACTGGAAGTGTTCACCCCGGCCTACGTTGAGGCGGCTCGCAAAGCCGGACTGGTCACGTGGGTCTGGCCCAATGGTGGCGAGAGCTTTGAGCTGTACCGGAACTTGCTCGACATCGGAGCCGATGGGATCAACGCGGCCCGGCCGGCTGAAGCTCTCCGCGCATTGAACGGTTGATGGGACAGTCATCCCGTCGATTCGGAGTGACGAACGGTCGTGACTTGGGGATCGGCTGTCGCCCTGTCTTTTCGGTGTGAGCCGACAGCGTCAGAGTTGCGGAATGCCCTTGATCACCAAGAAGGCCGGTGACTGTCGCGGAACCGAACGCGATGGCGGAAAGAGCAACACGTGGTGCTCACTGTGTTACTGGGACGGGGCCTTTGGCGACCCTGATTGCTCTCTCGAGAAGATGATCGAGATCGTCGACGATGCGCTCGCTGAGAACGGGAGCGCACGGCTCATACGTTGGATGGCCCGTCGACAGGTCCCGCAGCTGGCCCGCTGGCGCCATTCCTGATCAGGGGCACGGCCAGAGGCGTTGCCAGGGGATCTCCTGCATCGGTTGTTGAGTAGTTCTGTTCTGATGGGTGACGAAGACGAACATCGTCGATGAAGTATCACCCGGCATGATCGTCGAGAAGCCCCATGCGTTGTAACGGAGGAATTGGAAATAGAAGCCGCACGGCCAACCGGGTCGGGGTTCCTTCTCGTACAACCTGAGTTGCCAGGTGGGCTCCACGTGGTCCCAGTAGTTCCCGTCGAGCCAGCTCTCGATTTCGGGTCCGCTTACCGGGATCTCTGACTTCCAGATCTGGGAGACGTGCCCTTCGATGCGGTTTTGGCGGCACGGAATGGAGATGTCAGGACAGATGTAGGCGTGGTTCCACTCTCCTAGGAGTTCCCAGTTCAACCCCGGGATTCGAGCGAACGGGTTCTCGACAGCACCCTCGAGGTTTTCCGCAGTTTGGATCTGAAAGCAGGTTTCGGAATCCTTGCAGAGCGGAGGTCGCAGGGCTCCGGTCTCGCACGAGTTCGGTCGGGGCGAACCGTCGAGCACATCGCTCAACCACTCGAGGAAGAGTGGTTCATCTGCCTGTGTGGACAGCCCGTGTTCCAGGTTGAACCAGCGCAACTCGATCGATTGGCCGTTCGCACAAGCTTCTTGGAAGTACGAATCGATGACTGCGGGCGCGGCTATCGTGTCGAGTCTCCCGCCACTGATGAGAAGCGGCAGATCGGTGATCTGCTCCGCGGGGCCGACAACACCCTTGGGTAGAGGATCGTCGAGGCCGATCTTGAACACTTCGTCGCCCGACAGGCTCTGGAATGCATCGAGGACAGAGCCGAGGCATGTGCTCTCGAGAATTGGTAAGCGGCTAATCGCCTCGGGAGTCAAGATGTCGCTCAATTCGTAGTACTTGTCGCCCCATGCGAGTGAGACTCCATAAAAAGCCATGACGACCAATCCCTTGAAGGGAGAATCGCGGAGTGTCTTCCACAGTGTTCCTCCCTCAGCGATTCCATCAACTCCGGGTCGGAATGCCGCGGAGCCGCGAACGTCGAGTTCCGGCGCGTAGGTCTGGGAGATCTTCTGCGCAAAGATGGCACCTCGACCCCCAATCGAGAAGCCGGCGTAGATCACCGGTCCGTTCGACCCTGTGAACTGTTGAGCAGCCACAGCGGCGTCGATCATGGAGTACGCCATCGTCGCCGCGTCGTAGTAGGGATGGTGTCCTGGTGTACCGAGGTAGGCGTAGTCGCTCGCCACCACGATGTAACCAGCATCCAATAAAGCCTGGAAGAAGGGTTCGCTCGCTGGTGACTCTGCGCGTGTCGGTGCACAATCGTCGGCCATGCCGGTGGTTCCATGGCCCCAGCTGACGATCGGTGTGTTCTCATCGAATTCCTCGGGAGTACCGAGCCAGGCAGTAACCCCAACTGGATTTCCGAATGTGTCGCTCGAGTGGTACATCACGCGTCGAGCGTCTCCACCGAACACGAGGCGGGATGAGGACGACCAGATCACGTTCCCGGGAGTACCTGGAAGCGGGTCAGGAGGAGTCCAGAAGTCGTCCGCCAGTTCTGGTGCAGTGAGGATTGACTTCCCAACTCCAACGTCGTCGATTCGAGACGGCGCCCAGTCGTCACCTGGTTCGGATGGTCGAGACTGCGATATTGAAGTAGTGGTCGTGACCGCGGCGTCGCTATCGGGAGCCTCTTTGGAATCAGCGACGCCAGTACAACCCACAAGGGTGAGCACACCGATGACCACCGCGATGCGCATGAGCCACGATACGACAGAGCGAAGGTTGACCATGGCGATTCGGTCAGACTGTTTGGCGCGCTCGAAGGGACTCGAACCCCTAACCTTTTGATCCGTAGGTTCCGCACCAGACGTTCCCCACCTACGTGGGAATGCGTCATACCAGAAACCTACCGTCTTGGGACGACCTCCAATTCCACTCTTGTGTCAGGTTGTTCCATGGACATGGCGCCTGAAGGACACCTAGGGACAAGACATGCCAGGAGAAAGTCAAACCCTGTTAGCACCCTCGTATTGCATATTGATGTTGTGTACCCAGTTGGCGAAGGCTGGAGCAGAAACTGAGTCTTCCCCGGCGAGGCCTGACTGCACGATCGTGCCACCTCATATCCACGATTGCTGGCGTGAATTCAAGGTCTGAAATGGACGCAAGAATGACCTAATGGAACTCACCTATGCTCGCCCACTCGGTCTGTGTCTGCTCCTGTCACTCTCGACGATCACCGCCTGTTCAGAGGGCGAGACGTCGGAGCCATCGAGTCCGCCCGTCGAGAACGTTGTGCCGTCGGGGCCGTCGACAACCGAGATCGCCGGCATCAACTTTCCTCCTTCGTGTAGCGACGGCGACGGTGTTCGAGCGTGCTTGCTTCCGTTCCCGTCTAATCGTCTCACGGTGGTCGATGACTCCACTCCGACCGGACTTCGTGTGTCGATTCCGGCCGATGCGGTTCCGGTGAACGTCGACGGAGTGGCGATGGATGTGAGCGATCAGAATCGGGCCGATGGATTTTCGCCGTCTTCCGTGATCGTCTTCGCGGCCGATGGGGTCGACCTGGTTTCGTCAGGCGTTCCGAACGTCGATGACATCGGAGCGTCGATGTCGCCCGATGCGAAAGTTCGGCTCTTTGAAATCGAGTCGGGGGAGCGGTGGCCTTTCTGGGGAGAACTCGACGCGCAAGCAGGTCTCGTCACGATTCGACCCGCGCGTCTGCTCGCCGAGGGCCGTACCTACCGTGTCGAGGTCGACGGTCTCGTCGACACGCAGGGACAACCCCTGACTACCGCTGTCGACGAATGGGAGTTCACCGTTGCGAGTTCCGAGTCGACCGCCGGACGACTGCTCGACATGCTCGACTCGGCGTACGAGAGAATAGGTGAGGGTGCTCCGGACTTTTCGGTCGATTCAGTCGTGACCGATGGCGGTGTTCGGGTCATCGATGGGACGTTCGAGATACCGAACTTTCTCGACAATGACGGGAGTCCCGGAGGTCGACTTCTTCTCGATGGTGATCGACCAGTGGTCAACTCCGACCACTCGTCGTGGCCGGCCAGGTTCCATTGTGTGGTGCCGAACGCCGTCGACGAGCCGGCCCCAACAGTCGTGTTCGGGCACGGACTTCTGGGCGATCGTACAGAAGTGGATTTCTTCGGCGGGTTCGCTTCGTCGGGCTCGGTCGCGGCCTGCGCAACCGATTGGCTCGGGATGTCAGCGGAGGACGTGCCGAATCTGGCGGGAATCCTCGGCGAGATGGGTCGTTTCGGAGAACAGGCCGATCGGATGCTGGCGGGACAAGTCGCCTTCCAGTTGCTCGGCCGGTTGGTGAACCACCCGCTCGGGTTCGCTGCTGACGAGGCCTTTCAGAACGCTGATGGAAGTCCGTTGTTGCAAGTCGACGGGGCGGTATTCGTCGGCAACAGCCAAGGCGGCATTCTCGGGGGAGCAGCTTCGGCGGTGTCAACCGAATGGTCTCGTGCGGTTCTCGGTGTTCCCGGGGTGAATTATTCGTTGCTACTTCCACGATCGTCCGACTGGCCACAATTCCAGACGGTGTTCGAGGCGGCCTACACCGACGTGGACGATCGTCTCATGGCAATCGTCTTGGCGCAGATGCTGTGGGATCGTGGTGAGAACGCCGGATACGTGCAACACCTGACGTCGGATCCTTATCCCGGGCGACAACCGAAAACGGTCTTGCTCGTCGGAGCGTTCGGAGACCATCAGGTCACCAATGTTGCAACTGACGTTCTCGCTCGAACGATCGGAGCCCGAGTGCACACTCCCGCCCTGGAGGATGGACGTGCGACGGCGGTCGAACCGTTCTGGGGAATCGATCCCATCGAGAGTTACCCCTTCGATGGCTCGGCGTACGTCATGTGGGACTACGGAACTCCAGCTCCTCCTTCCGGTCCGACTCCGCCATTTGCCCCGGATTACGGCAGGGACCCCCATGGTGCCGGGAGCAGCGAGCCGCTCGTTCTGGCTCAGGCATTCGGGTTTCTTCTCGACCGGACGCTGATTGATGTGTGCTCAGGGCCGTGTCGCGGCACCCGGATTGACGGTTAGCCGGCTCGGTGGGCTAGTGGTGGCCAGGAGGTAGTAATCACCCCTGGTCAGGGGCAATTTCAGAAAATCTTCAAGATGTCTTGAGAAAAGTGTGAGACGAGGCGTGATCCGGGCTCTTGTCCGGCATGAACGCCACGAAAATCGCCCGCCACTTACTCTCACTCGCTGGCCTGACCGTCCTCGGTCTGTCCTCGGTCGCCTGCCAGGTCCTCGACACCGGGTCGAGCGAGCGCCTGATCGGCGAAACCGTCGTGGCAGGTGCCAATGTCGCTGCTGGCGAGGACGTCACGGTGGTCAGTGGCCGCAAGGTGTTCGACCCGCAGGCCGGTGACCGCCGCATCGTCGAGACCTACACCGCCCCGGCCGCCACCTTCGCTGGCTCGTACGGTCCCGACGCCCACCAGCTCTACAAAGTCTTCACCCCCGCCGGCTGGAGCAGCTCGGACCGTCGTGACCTCGTCGTCTTCTCGCACGGTGGTGCATGGAGCTTCGGAACCGCCGACGAAGTCGAGTCGGTGTCCATGGACCTGCTGGCGCAGGGAGCGGTCGTCGTGTCGATCGAATACGAACTGAGCGTGCCGGCCTTCGAGCAGACCGCCGACATCGTCGCCGCCGTTCGCTGGGCCCAGGCCAACGCCGACCAGCTCGGTGTCGACCCGAACCGCACGTTCCTCTCGGGCCACTCGGCTGGTGCTCACCTCAGCCTGCTCACCGCCGTTGCCCCGGCCGATCTGCGTGGAGGCGAGTTCATCCGCCCGGTGGTCGGCGTGATCGCCATCGCCGGCCCCTACGCCGTGAACGAGCCGACGTACGATCCCGCGATCATCGGCATTCGCGTGCATGAGATCCTGGCCACCGTGAACGGTTGCGGAACCACCGACTGCTCGGCCGATGTTCTCGATGCCATCTCACCCGCCACTTACGTGGATGCCAACGATCCGGCCGTGTACATGGTCGTCGGAGAGATCGACGACTTGGCTCCAGTGTCACACGCTCTGCTCGTCGAAGACTCGTACGTCGCCGCTGGCGCGGGCGATCGAGTGTGGGTCGACGTGGTCGAGGGGGCCGGACACCAGCCCGGTTTCGGAGCCAACGCCACATCGATCGAGATGTTCATGAACAGCGTGGAGATGATCTGAGTTGACCACCTAACGCTCCGCCTCGCTCGATGGAATTCGCGGTATCGCCCTCGCTTGTCCGATCGTCTTCCACTTCGGCCTCGTCGTATCCGGCTTTGACAATTTTCTTCCTGGTCCTCTCGTCAGGGTCTTGGGAGATTTGATTCCAGAGGCTCGGACGTGGATCATGTCCTCCGGTGTGTCCTTGTTTCTTGGGGCACATCCGCGTCCCGGGGGATGGGTTACGCAGTCGCAAAGGACTCATATGCCCCTCCTTCCGACCAAACCACTGACCGAAAAGCAAACGACCAGCGTCTCCGTCAGGAAACCGCTGGTCATCTCGCGCGCTCGAAGGGACTCGAACCCCTAACCTTTTGATCCGTAGTCAAATGCTCTATCCATTGAGCTACGAGCGCTTGCGCCCTCGAGTGTACGGGGCCGTGGGCGGGGCCGAAACCTGGCCCTGACCAGGATCTCGAGTCAGATCGGCCGTCAACTGGTGGGGCACCACGAACGGGTGCACCACGGCTTCCACGATCCGGACCGCTCCCAGGTGATGAGAGCCATGCGGGCGTTGGTGACGGGGTCGAACAACTGGGCCGGATCGGTGATGCCCTGATTGGCGAGCCATCTCTTGTGGGCCGACCAATTGATCTGGAACACGCCGATGCAACACGCGCTGCGCGAACCGGGATTGAACTTGCTCTCGCGCTGCGCCACGAACATCGCATCGTTCTCGAGATGGTCGGGCCACACGTCGCGAATGATCTGCGCTACTTCATCGCGTGAATACAACTGGGTCGGGTTGTACGGCACGTTGCGCATGTCGTTGGAAGATGTCGCACCCGTTGAGGCACCGTTCGACGAACTGTTCGTTGACGGTGCCGTCGTCGGCGCAGTAGTGGTTGCCGGACGCTTCGCACCGTCGGGCAGACAGATCGTCTGGCCGACTTTCAACGGCGACTGAATCGTCTTGCCGTTCACCGATGCCAGCGGCCCGGCCTTCACGCCGGCGCGCTTGGCGATCCCGAACCACGAATCACCGCGCTGCACCACGTACGAAAAACCACACGATGGTGCGGTGCGCGTGGAAACTTCAGCGGGCTCGCGTGTCGGTTCGGTGGGCGGCGGAACGCTCGCACCCGGTGGCAAACAGATTTCCTGACCAGGAGTGAGTCGCGACTTCAACGTCGCGCCGTTCGATCCGGCAATGAGTCCGGGCGACACACCGGCACGCTCGGCGATCCCGAACCACGAGTCACCCGGTTGCACCGTGTACTTCTGCGGACACAGGCGGCTCGCGGCGACCGATGTGCTCGGAGCCAGCGTGGTGGACGGGGCGATGGTGACCACGGGGGCCGAGGCCACGCCTTGAGCCGCCGCGTCCGAGCCGGGCGAAGACGCCGCCGGGTCGACCGTGTCGTCGGTGGTGTCCATCTGCACGATGGCGGCCGCTCCGCCGGTCTCTTCCACCGACACCGCATCGCCGTCGCCGCGCAACGCCCAGGCCACCGGCGCCACCAGTGCGCCCACCATCACGATGAATCCGAGTCGGCGCCAGAACGGGTCGCGGGGCGAGGGAGGGATGCCGTCGCCACCTTGCGGTCGACGTCGGCCCAGCGCTGGTGCCCGCTCGGGGCCCGGCAACGAGGACTGGTGGTAGGTGCTCATGGCGCTCACCGGCACGAATGCCGTACGTCAGTGTGGTCGGGCCGTCATCCGATCGCAACAAAGTTCCGGGCCAATGGCCACCGGGAACGTGAGTATCCACAGACTGTGGATACTGGCGGAGAGGGTGGGATTTGAACCCACGGACCCCTTTTGGGAGGTCAACGTCTTAGCAGGACGTCCCGTTCAACCTGGCTCCGGCACCTCTCCCAGGCAGGAGAGCGAGTGTACAGGTGAGATGTTGGTCCGATGACTGGCGGAACGGGAGGGATTTGAACCCCCGGGCCCTTGCGAGCCGGCCGCTTTCAAGGCGGCTGCATTTGTCCGCTCTGCCACCGTTCCGGAGTCGAGGCTAGCGACCGCCCGGCTGAACATCGGGGGCTGAACGTCGGGGGCTGAACGTCGGGGGCGAACACTCAGGGTGCGCCGAGATTACGGGGCGATCCGCACCCCGAACATGCGCTCGAACTCGGCGTAGTAGGCGTCGTCGCTCTCCAGTGCGCCGAGTGCGATCCATTCGGCATCGCTCATCGTTTCGCGGCGTCCGAGAATCTCGGGTCCACCCCACGACACCGGATACCGCAAACGCGGTGTGTCGGTTTCGATGGCGTGCTGAACGATCGCACCCACCTCGAACGGGTTGGTCGCATTGGCCATGCCCGCGGCGTAGAACTGGAACAGCCGTCGGTAGTGCATGTCGTACGCCCCCGATGAGTTGGGCGCGTCCACGTTCTTGGCGAAGATGGCTGACTTGGTGATGCCGGGCTCGACGATCGCCACGCGAATGTTCCACGGAGCGAGTTCTTGCGCCAGACCTTCCGACATCGCCTCGAGCGCCCACTTCGACGCCACGTACGGCGCCTGCGCGAGTGCCGCGAAGCGACCCACCACCGACGACACGTTCACGATGGTGCCGGCTCGCCGGGCTCGCATCGACGGCAGCACCGCTTGCGCGCAGCGCACCGGACCGCACAGGTTGATGTTCATCACTTCCTGATACAGCGAGGGCGGACACTCTTCGATCACCGCGTTACCACCCACACCCGCGTTGTTGACGAGAGCATCGACATGGTCGACCACCGAGTGGATGCGGTCGAATCCGACTCGCACGCTCTCGTCGTCGGCCACATCGAGCTCCACCCACTCGAGTGACACGCCGGCATCGCTTGCCATCGAATCGGCCTTGGTGGTCTTGCTCATGCTCCGCACCGTGCCGATGACTCGGTAGCCGTGCGAGGCGAGATGAATGGCGGTGGCGCGTCCGATTCCGGAGTTGGCACCCGTGACGACGACGGTCTGTGACATGTCGTCACAGTAGTGCTGGGGGAGAGTCAGCGAATCTGCGAACGAAGCCGCTCGATCCAGCCGTCGGCTTCCTGCCAACGTGAGTCGGCCGACTGGCGAAACGAGTGCGCCTGCTCACCAGCGGCGGGATACGAGCCGAGGAACTTCACACCGGCATGTTTGGAGTGCAGCGAACGCAACGCGTCGGCAACCAGCTCGTCGGCGATGTGGCCGTCGAGGTACATCACGAAGCAGTAATCGCCCAGGCCGCCGTCCTTGGTGGGACGCGACAGCAAGTTGGTGATGTTGATGCGGCGTGCGGCGAACTCCTGCAGGATCGAGATCAGACTTCCCGGTTCGTCGGCCCGCTGATACACGACGATGCCGGTGCGATCGTTGCCGGTCGGGGCGGGCACGTGGTCGCGGCCCACCATCACGAAGCGAGTCTGGTTGCCCCTGTGGTCTTCGATGTTGGTGGCCAACACGTCGAGCCCGTAGAGCGCGGCGGCGTTGAAGGGGGCGATGGCGGCACACGAACGATCGCCGTTGGCGGCCACGGTTTTGGCCGCATCAGCGGTGCTGTTGGCGGCCCGCACCTCGGCCTGGGGCAGGTTCTCGCGTAGATAACGGTGACACTGCGCCGTCGCCACCGGGATGGATAGAACCGACGTGATGTCGGCCGTCTTTGTGCCGGGCAGGCCGAGCAAGCAGTGCTCGATGCTCATGACGATCTCGCGCTGGATGAGCAACGAGTAGTCGAACGACAACGCGTCCTGTGTGAAATTGACGGTTCCTTCGATGGAGTTCTCGATGGGGACGACACCCACGTCGACGGTTCCGTCGGCCACGGCGTCGAGCACGTCGGGCACCGTGCGGAAGGCCTCGAGTTCGCCCGCGCCCAGGTCGGCCTGCGATCGCACGGCCTGTTCGGTGAACGTGCCGAACGGGCCGAAGAAGCCCACCCGCGGGGGCTGGCCGTTGGAGGTCACCGGACTCATGGCTCCAGGCTACGGATTGGGCCTCGCCGTGCGAGCAGGGATATCCCATGCGAGCATGGTCGTCGTGGATGCCGACTCGCTGCGCGAACTGATGCTGGCCGTGGCGGAGGGTCGCGTGTCGCCCGATGATGCGATGTCGCGCTTGGCTCGGCTGCCCTTCGGCGATGTAGGTGATGCGCTCGTTGATCATCATCGTCATTTGCGCCAGGGTGCGCCCGAGGCGGTGTACGGGCCGGGCAAGTCTCCCGAGCAGTGCGTGCAGATCGTGACCGAGTTGCTGATGCACGGCACCGGGCCCGTCCTCGTGACGCGAACCACCGACGATCAACGCAAGGCGCTCGAGGCCGCGCACGGTGCTGCGCTCATGGCTCACACATCGATGCTCTGGCGTGCTCCGTCGCCGTGGTACACCGGTCGCATGTTGGTGGTGTCGGCCGGCACCGCTGATGTTCCGGTGGTCGACGAATGTCTGCTCGCGCTGCGCGCGCACGGGATCGAGGCCCAACGCGTCACCGATGTGGGTGTGGCCGGGCTTCATCGATTGCTCTCGCGGGTAGACGACGTGATGGCAGCCGACTTAGTGATCGTGATCGCCGGGATGGAAGGTGCGTTGGCCAGTGTGATCGGCGGCTTGTCGGGCAAGCCGGTGATCGCGGTGCCCACGAGCGTCGGATACGGATCGGGTCTCGATGGTGTGACGGCGTTGTTGGCCATGCACGCCACCTGTGCCAACGGCGTGACCGTGGTGGGTATCGACAATGGTTACGGTGCGGCGTGTGCGGCGGCGCGCATCGTGCGGGCCGCACGAGGTTCGTCGTGACGCGTCACGCCTGGTTCAACTGTTCGGCTGGTGTGGCCGGCGACATGCTGCTCGCCTCGCTCGTGGATGCCGGTGCCGATGCGGTGGCGGTTGGTTCGATACTGGCCGGGCTTGGTCTCGACGATTACGCGCTCACGTTCGAGCTCACACAGCGCGCCGGTGTGAAGTCCACCCGTGCGGTCGTCGCGTTGCACGAGCACGACGACCATCACCACCACCGGGCCTGGAGCGACATTCGAGCAATGCTCGAGTCGGCCGATCTGCCCGAACGCGTTCGCGCGCGGTCGCTGGCGGTGTTCGCGGTGTTGGCCGAGGTGGAGGCGAAGATCCACGGGGTCGACGTGGACGACGTGGAGTTCCACGAGGTCGGTGCGGTCGACTCGATCGTCGACATCGTGGGGGTGTGCGCCGCTCTCGAAGTGCTCGGTATCGACTCGATCTCGTGCGGACCGATCGGCACCGGCCACGGAACCGTGCGCACGCAACACGGCGAGTTGCCCAACCCGGCGCCGGCCACGGTGTCGTTGGCGGCCTTGCGCCAGATTCCGTTCGTCGGTCTCGACGATCGTCGTGAGTTGGCCACACCCACGGGAGTGGCGGTGATGGCGGCGTTGGCCGATTCGTTCGGTGAGATGCCCCGGATGAGTGTGACAGCTCGTGGTGATGGCGCCGGTGCACTCGACGTGAACGGCCGGGCCAATGTGGTGCAAGTGGTGGTGGGGGACGTCGTGGTGAACGCAGTTGGTGATGGTCAGGCGGTGCGCCTGCTCGAAGTGAACGTGGACGACGTGACCGGTGAAGTGATCGCTCACACCATCGGTGCATTGTTGGATGCCGGCGCACACGACGCGTGGGCCACGCCGATCGTCATGAAGAAGGGCCGACCGGCGCACACGGTGCACGCGTTGTGCGATCCGGCCCTCACCGACGTGATCAGCCGCGTGATGCTGAACGAGACCGGATCGTTGGGTGTGCGTGGATCGATCATCGAACGTTGGCCACGGGCTCGACGTGAATCAGTGGTGCGCGTGGAAGGTCATGAGATTCGGGTGAAGATCGCGGGCGATCGCGTGAAAGTGGAGCACGACGACGCGGCCGGTGCCGCTGCTGCTCTCGGACTTCCTTTGCGCGAGGTTCTCATCCGCGCTGAAGCCGCCGCGTTGCTGAAGTAGCCGGCGCGCTGGTCAAACGTAGCAAGTCCCCCAAGCGGGTTGACCACGACTCCACGTGGTTGCGCTGGCTCGGAAATCCGTCGGCTCAGCATGAATGAGTGAGACGCACCAGTCAGTGAGGTTCTGGTTGAACGCTGCGGCGTTGGCGAAAGTTGCTTCCCTGTCGGTGACGTTGCTGGACTTCCAGCTCCAACAAATGAGAGCGCAGTGTTTGGTGCGCGAATGTTCACCGTAAGGGAAAAGCCCCCCGCGAGAGCAGGGGGTTCGTGGTCGGGGTGAGAGGATTTGAACCTCCGGCCTCCACGTCCCGAACGTGGCGCGCTAGCCAAACTGCGCTACACCCCGATGGTGCGAAGCGAAATGCTATCCGGCGTTGGCGGGTTCCCCGTCGGGCGATTCAGCCGTCTCGGCCGGGGTGGGAATCCCTTCGGCGTAACACCCGCCGCCAGCAACGGCGCGGGCGGCACGACGCAGACGCAGTGAATCGAGGGGCTTGATCAGCCAGCCATCGGAGCCACTACGACGGGCCAGATGAATGTCGACATCACGGTCGAGGAGCATCAGGATCGGAACGTGGGGCAACGTGCCACCACTCTCGTCGAGACGCAAGTCCATGGTGACGGCCACACCGCCCATGGTTCCGATCTGCATGTCGAGGATCACGAGATCGGGTGTGCGGGCCTTGACGGTGGGGGCCACCGCTCGTCCGTCGCGACACACGGTGAACGACGTATCGGGTCCACCGAGCGCAGCAGTCACTTCATCGATGAGCCAGTCGGCGTCGGTCGCGAGAATCACGTGCACGGCTTCGACGCTATCCCCGCCAGCCGGGGCAGGACGAACCTCGCTCAGTGATCACCGAAGATCTCGCGGCCGATCGACCCGATGCTGGTCAGGTCGTGCACGTCGTCGGCCCGCAGGGCCACCCGGGCCACGATCGCCGAGTCGGCGAACGTGAGCAACGGTTCGATGCTCTTGTCTTCGGCATCGGCCACGGCCACCAGATCGGCCATGTTGCGATGCAGCACCAACTCGTCCGAATCGGGTGACTCGGCCTCGAGCCGCTTGATCTCGCCGCGCAACTTGGTGGCCGAGTGTTTGCCGAAACGCGGTTGCAGACGGTTGACGATCACCGCGCTGGTGTCCACGCCGGTCCGACCCAACTGCGACACGAAGTACATCGCCTCGTTCACGGTGTCGTGACGCGGCGACGCGACCACCACGTAGCGAGTTTCGGATGACCGCAGCAACGTCTGGACCTCTTCGGCTCGCGCACGGAAACCTTCTTCGATGCCCTCGAACGCCTGGAAGAAGTCGATCGCATCGGCCAACACATCGGCCCCGATCACCCGCCCGATGGTACGCAGGATCGGTTGGGCTGCGATGTTCAGAACTTTCAACCCTCCACGCGCCGGTGCGATCAGCCATCGATACACGCGATGGTCGAGGAAGTTCATGAGCTTCTGCGGCGCATCGAGGAAGTCGAGGGCCTCACGACTCGGGGGAGTGTCCACCACGATGAGATCGAAGCGATCGTCGTTATGCAGTTCGAAGAGGCGTTCGGCCGCCATGTATTCCTGGCTGCCCGACAACCGACTGGCGACGTTCACGTAGAACTGATTGCCCAGAATCCGATCCACCTGCTTCTCATCGCGCGCATGGCGGCGGATCACTCCGTCGAAAGTTGCCCGCGCGTCGAGCATCGTCGCCCACATTTCACCCTCGGGCAGAACCACACGAGTCGTGTCGTTACCGAGTTCGCCGGCGATGCCGAGGGCATCGGCCAGTCGACGAGCCGGATCGATCGTGATCACACACACCCGTCCACCGCGACGCGCGGCTTCGATCGCCACCGCGGCGGCCGTGGTGGTCTTGCCCACACCACCCGAACCGCAGCACACCACCACCTTGGCCGAATCGACCAGAGCGGCGAACGAACCGGACGAGCGTCGCTTGGTCATGACGCGACCTGCTCGACGAGAACGCGCGCCAACCGTTCGACGTCGCGCGCGGTCAACCCGGCGGTCGCGACGTGCGGCAACTCGATCGGTGCATCACCCAACAGCGCCGTCAATCGGTCGACTTCACGCGCGTGCACCGCGCACCGAGTGGCGCGAAAGCGAGCGGCCGCTCCGAAGTCGTCGTCACCAACACGACCGGCGGCCACCAGTGCCTCCACCTCACCCGCGCGGTCGACACCGTTCACCACCACTGGTGCCAATGCCACTCCCACCTCCGACGTCATCGTCGTGGCGGTCTCGGTGAGTTCGTTCACTGGAGTGGTCTCGGGCAGCGTCACCAACACCACACGACTGCGTGATGGATCACGCAACATTCCGTCGATCTCGATCGCCTGTGAGCGCAACGGACCACCGCGAATCGTTGTGGCCATCGCCGATGGCGAACGAAGGAAACTGACCGCGTGTCCGGCCGCCGGTCCGTCGGCGATCACGAGATCGTGTGGTCCGTCGGGCCCGGCCAAGCCGACGAGATGCTTGATCTTGCCGAGCACGAGCAGATCGTCGATACCCGGTGCCGCACTCGCCACCACGTCCACCACCCCGGTGTTCACCAAGCGCTTGGCCACACGAGCCAAACCTTGGGTGGCGAGATAGTCCTGCAGCGCTTCGCCGGCCGAGAGAGCGCGCAGATGAATGGAGCCGCGTCGGCCCGGTCCGCGGCCGCTGGCCACGACATCGCCGTCGTACGTGCTGCCGGCCGATGCGTTGGCGCCGAACAGCGCAGCCAGACCCGGTCGACCGTCAAGTGTCACAACCAACACGCGAAGTCCGGCATCGGCTGCGGCGGTGGCCAGAACAGCCGTTACCGTTGTCTTGCCGACACCCCCCTTGCCGGCCACCACGAGCAATCGCGAACTGGTGAACAGTCGGCTCGGATCAGGATTTTTCGGAGGCACTCGTGCGCAGACTAGCGATCCTCTTCATCGCGATCGGATCGGTGCTCGGATTCGCCGACGTGTCGTCGGTCAACGCCACCGTCGCCCCGTCCGATCAGTCGAGCGACACCGCGACGTCGTTCGAAGAAGGCGCCAATGGCATCGGTCTGGTCCCGGTCGACGTGCTGCAGGTGTCGGGTCTCGTCGACCGCATCGTCGTCGACGAAATCACCAACGCGATCGACCGCGCCGAATCCGACGGCTCGCAAGCCCTCATCCTGCAGCTCAACTCGAAAGCGTCCGTCGTCGGTCGCGACGACATGAAAGATCTGTACCGGCAGATCCGCGACGCATCCGTACCGATCGCCATCTGGGTCGGCCCGTCGGGTGCACGGGCCACCGGACTGGTGGCGCAGTTGCTCTCGGCCGCCGACGCGACCGGTATGGCACCGGGTGCTCGCATCGGCAAGATCGGAACCCCGTTGTTCGACGACGTGTCGTTCGGCGACGCCACCGAACAACTCCGCACCGAAACCCTCGGCTTCCAAGAGGCGCGCCGTGCCGGTGCACTGAAGTTGGAGATCACCGACGAAGGTGCTCCCACCATTCGCAACATGGTGTTCGCCCTCGACGGACTCGAAATCGACGGCGTGGTGCTCGACACCGCGATCGAATCGGTGGCCGATGATGGCACCGCCTCGAGCGACATCACCACGGTTCGCTTCCAGAGGCTTGGACTCATCTCGCAGATGTTCCACACCGCGGCCAGCCCGGCCGTGGCGTACCTCTTCCTCATCATCGGACTCGCGTTGCTCGTGTTCGAGTTCTTCACCGCGGGCATCGGCGTGGCCGGTGTGGTGGGTGCGGTGTGTCTGCTGCTCGGATTCTTCGGCTTGGGCGAACTGCCCGATCGCACCTGGGCCCTCGCCCTGGTGGTGTTGTCGATGGTGGTGTTCTCGGTCGACGTACAAGTGGGCATTCCACGTTTCTGGACCGCGGTCGGCATGGTCTCGTTCGTCCTCGGTTCGTGGTTCATGTTCCCCACGGTCGATCAACACACGCTGCGTCCGTCGTGGCTCACGCTGCTCGTGGGCATCGGCGGGATCGCGTTCACCTTCTATTCCGGAATGCCGAGCATGACGCGCACGCGATTCGCGACGCCGACGGTTGGTCGTGAGCGAATGATCGGAGCCACGGGGCGCGCCGTGACCGACATCGCCCCCGACGGCAGTGTGCAAATCGGTGAAGCGCGTTGGAAGGCGCGCACCAATCGAGCCACGCCGGTGAAGGCGGGCGAAACGGCCCGAGTCGTGGCCATCGACGGCATCATCCTCGAAGTCGAACCCGAAGCCGGTGGTGCGCGCGACTATCGCGAACGCAAGCCGAAGACCGCCGACGCCACCGAGTGAGGCTGTTCGACGATCCGGTCGAACTGCTGCCGTACGACGGCAGCGCCAGATACTGGGAATGGGCGCTGGGTGAGCGCAGTGCCGCGGCAACGCTCGCGCAATTGATCGACGACGTCGACTGGGAACAGCGCAGCATCGTGTTGTTCGGCAAGGAAGTGGATCAGCCCCGGCTCAACTCGTGGTACGGCGATGTCGCCTACACCTACTCGGGCATCACCATGACGCCACGCGCGTGGCTACCGATCCTCGACGAACTTCGGGCGGTGTGCGAGACGTTGAGTGGCGCGCGATTCAACTCGGTGCTCCTCAATCTGTATCGCGACGGCCGCGACAGCATGGGCTGGCACGCCGACGACGAAGTCGAACTCGGTCGCGAGCCGGTGATCGCTTCGCTGAGCCTGGGTGCGGTGCGCCGATTCCGGTTGCGCCACAACGAATCACGCGCCGTCGTCGATCGCGACCTAGCCAGTGGATCGCTCGTGGTGATGAGTGGTCTGTGCCAGCACGCGTGGAAGCACGAAGTTCCCAAGCAGAAGTCCATCACCGAACCGCGGGTGAACCTCACCTTCCGGTGGATTCACCCCGAACTGCTCACTCGCGGTTGAGACGCGGCCCGGCGATCCGCACGTCGCCACGACGGCGGGTGATGCCACGCGCGTCGAGTTCGGTGGCGATCGGAACCGCGTGCTTGCGGGTCACGCCCAGTGCTTCGCGGAACTGCGACATCGTGAAACCATCGGGGTGAGAAGCGAGCAAGGAAACGGCGGCCAGCCGTGCGGTCTTGAGTGCATCGACGTGGAACCACTCGCCGTCACGCTCGAAGAGAACGCCGGCCTTCTGCAAACGCCGTAGTTCGGCGTTGGTGAGCGCGATGGTTGCCGACGGTGCGCAACCGCCCGCGCGGATCACATCGATGTCGGAGTGCGACAGCAACGGATCATCAGCCCCTTGTGTTCGCGCGAATCCGCCCGAGACGGTGATGTCGGTGAACGTGGCGAGCAACGCACGTTCGCGGTCGTCGAGCGCGCTGATCTCGAGGCCCTCGGCGCCGGCCTCGGTCACGCGACGGCGCAGCGATGTTTCGGCTGCCGTCACGACCGCTGGGTCGACCACCCACTGAGCGACACTCGGCGATCGTGACACACCGGTGAAGCGGCGAAGTTCGACCGCGTCGATCCAACCGCGTTCGGCCACGATGCGATCGACGTTGGCGTGATCGTCGTCGAGGGGCTGCGCTCGTGAGGCCGTGAGCAGCGGTGCCACGTCACGAACCACGCCACCACCCACCGTTTCGTCACGGCCGCTCTCGCGAATCACGAAGCGGTCACCCATCACCAACGGTCGGGGTTCGGCCAGGTGCAATCGAACGAACCCGTGGGCGCCGGGTCGAATCGACTCGTCACCGAGCACGCGCAAACGAACCGGCAACTCATCGGAACCCACGTGCATGGTGTAGGCGCCGCGCCGCGTCACGTCGTGATCGAGAGAAGCCAGTGCCGTGAACGACGCGTCGAGCACCGTGGCCAGGTGCCAATCATCGGCTCGAACCACCGCATGACCGCGTCGAACGTCACCGTGTTCGATGCCGCTGAGGTTGAGCGCCACCCGATGGCCGGGCTCGATCGATTCGACCGAGTGTCCATGAGTTTGAATACCGCGAATGCGCACTTCGCGTCGAAGTGGCTGGACAACCACGCTGTCACCCACGGCGAGTGAGCCATCAGTGAGAGTTCCGGTCACCACGGTTCCGCTTCCTTTCGGCGCGAACACGCGATCGACGAACAAGCGCGGTCGGCCCCGATCGGGTGACCCGGTTGACGAATTCATCAGGTGGTCGAGTTCCTGTCGAAGATCGTCGAGACCATCTCCACGAACGGTCGACGCCTTGACGATCGGTGCATCGGCCAGGAACGTGCCCACCACACGATCACGAATGTCGATGGCGGTGAGTTCGGCCTCGTCGTCGTCCACCAGATCGACGCGCGACACGACCACCACACCGTGTCGGGTGCCGGCCAGTTCGAGGATGCGCAGGTGCTCCTCGGTCTGGGGCATCCAACCTTCGTGCGCGTCAACCACCAGGATCGCGCCGTGAATACCGCCGACGCCCGCCAACATGTTGTTGATGAAACGGATGTGACCCGGAACGTCGATGAGCGACACCTCACGCCTGGACGGCAGTGTGAAGTGGGCGAAACCCAAGTCGATAGTCATGCCGCGTTCGCGTTCTTCGCGCCAGCGATCGGGGTTGGTGCCGGTGAGTGCGGTGACGAGCGACGACTTGCCGTGGTCGACGTGACCCGCGGTGGCGAAGATCCTCATCGTGAGGCGAGGGTCTGCCGCAGAGCATCGACCACGACGTGATCGTCGGATGGGTCGACGGTACGAAGATCGAGGATCGTCACGTCGTCACGTACGCGAGCGATCACCGGTGGCCGGGACGATCGCAGGGCTGCCGTGTGATCGCCGTCGATGGCCACACCCACCGACGGAATCGACGCGCCCGGTGTGCTGCCGGCGCCGGGTAGCGATTCGCACCGAACCACGCGCGCTCCGGCCACGTGGGTCGCGATCGATTCGGCTCGGCGCTGCAATTGATCGGTGCTCACCGAGGCTATGCGCCAGAACGGCACCTCGGCGGTCACGGTGCGCGCGAGGTAGGCGAGCATCACCTTGTGCAATGCGGCCAACACCAAGCCACCCGGACGAAGTGCCCGCGCCAGCGGATGCTGAGCGCACGAGGCCACCAAGTCGGCCCGGCCGGCGATGATTCCGGTCTGTGGTCCGCCCATGAGTTTGTCGCCGCTGAACGTGATGAGTGACGCGCCGGCTTGTAGCGATTGACGCGCGGCTGGTTCACCGTTGAGCCACGTCGGCGGACCCGAGTCGAGCCACGGGCACGCGGCATCGAGAAGACCCGATCCGATGTCGGCCACCACCGGAACGCCGAGCGTCGCCAACTCGCTGACCGGTGTGTCTTCCACGAAACCATCGATGCGGTAGTTGGACGGATGGACCTTCAACACCAGCGCCACGTCGTTACCTTTGCGACCGATGGCCTTGCGGTAGTCGGCCACGCGCGTGCGATTGGTGGTACCCACGTCGACGAGCCGCGCACCGGACTGCTCCATCACGTCGGGAACTCGAAAGCCGCCACCGATCTCCACACTTTCGCCGCGACTCACCGCCACGTCGCGACCGGATGCCAGCGCGGCCAGCACGAGCAGAACGGCGGCCGCATTGTTGTTGACGACCATCGCATCGTCGGCGCCGACCGCACGAGCGATGAGACGACCGATACCGCGCTGACGACTTCCACGACCACCGGTGGCGAGATCGAATTCGAGATTCTGCGCGCGCGGTGCCAGGTTGAGTGCGACAGGAGAGCGACCCAGGTTGGTGTGGGCGATCACACCCGTGGCGTTGATGACGGGAACCAGAAGCGAAGCGGCGATTCCCTCGGCGATGGAGGCTGCACGACTCGGGTCGCCGAGTGCGATCGCTTCGCGGGCCGCGTCCACGAGTAGTGGATGCGGAAGACCGGTGGATGCCAACGAACGAGCCAAGGTGTCGACCGACGGCGGTCGCTGCGCTGCGTCGTTCAAGGCCATGAATCCGACGCTAGTGGCCGACGGGAGATGCGAGAACAGGCGTGGCTAGGGTGACCTCGTGATCCTCCTGCTGCTCTTCGTGATCGTCCCGATCGCCGAGCTCTACACGATCATCAAAGTGGGTGGAGCCATCGGCTTCTTCAACACCCTCGGGATCATCATTGCGGTGGCCTTCATCGGCAGTTGGTTGGTGAAGCGCGAAGGTCTTCGCGTCTGGACGAAGTTCAACGAGGCCATCGCCCAGGGTCGCGTGCCCACCCGCGAGATCATCGACGGCGTGTTGATTCTCGGCGCCGGGGCTCTGTTGCTCACGCCCGGTTTCCTCACCGATGTGTTCGGTGTCCTCATGCTGTTTCCGCCCACGCGCATGATCTTCCGTTCGTACCTCATGCGGCGGGCCAAGCGCGGTACCGCGTTCGTGGTGCGCGGCTTCGGTGGTGGAACCACGACCACCCACTTCGGAGGTCGCGACGTGGTCGACACCGACGCCACCGAACCCAAGGGCGAGCTGTGAGCAGGCGACAAGATTTCGATCCGATCCAGGTGGCCATTCGTCCGGCCGCCACGGTGATGTTGGTGCGCGATCACCTCGGACCACTCGAGGTCTTCATGATGAAGCGCACCACCAAGGCGGCCTTCGCCAGCGGGATGTACGTGTTCCCCGGTGGAGCGGTCGACGAAGGTGACGATTCGTACGAGATGACCGCGATTCGCGAATGCTTCGAAGAAGCCGGAGTGTTGTTGGCTCGTGACGGTGACGGGCGCACGGTCCGATTCGACTCCGATCCGATGAAGGAGCGTTTCGAGATCCATCGTCGAGCCGTTCATTCGGGTGAACGCAGTATGACGAGTGTTCTCGCCGACGAAGGTCTCTCGGCACAACTCGACGAGTTGGCCTGGGTGGGCCACTGGGTCACTCCGTTCGGAGAGAACCGCCGCTTCGACACGCGATTCTTCGTCGTGGGCATGCCCGACGAACAGGACCCGTTGCACGACGACATCGAAACCGTCGACAGCACCTGGGTCGAACCGGTCGATGCGCTCGAGCGCGCCAAGTCGGGCGAGTTGATGATGATGCCGCCCACCGTGGCGATGCTCACCTTCTTGATCCAGCACAGCAACGCCGACTCGGCCTTGGCGGCCGCCCGCGCGGTGGGTACTCCGCCCAAGGTTCTGCCCAAGGTGGTGTGGTCGGACGACGGCCAGTTGCGTGCGCTGTTGATGCCCGGCGACGTGGGTTACGACGACATTCCGACGCGCTGACCCGAATTCCAGGCGTTGTAACCGCCGAGGATGTCGCTCACGTCGGTGAAGCCGAGTGATCGCAACGTGCTGGCCGCGATCGACGAGCGGTAACCGCCGGCACAGAACACCACGGTGGGCTTGGTGCGATCGAGTTCGCCCACGCGACGAGTGAGAGACGGTAGATCGATGTGCCGGGCACCGGTGATCGTGCCGGCCTCCACCTCACCCTTGTTGCGCACGTCGACGAGTTGCAGATCGGTGAGTTCGGTACGTCGGTGATCGAACTCGTGCGCGGTGAGACGTGATGCCGATGTGACCAGTGCGGGATTTTCGAGGAACTGTTTCACAGGATCATCGAGGTAACCGAGCACGGCATCGAAGCCGATACGCGCCAGTCGTGTGAAGGCTTCCCGTTCGCGTCCGGCCTCGGCCACGATCACGATGGGTGTTCCGGCCACCACGACTTCGCCGGTGTACTCGGCGAAGCGGCCACCCAAGCCCACGTTGATGGAACCACGCAGATGACCAATGGCGAAGTCGGCGTCGTCACGGCAGTCGACCACCGCCGCACCGTTCTTCATCGCCGACAGAACATCGCCGATCGGCATCGCGGTGAGCGGTGCATCTTCGTGGAAGACCTCGCGGATCTGTCGGTTGGTGGTGGCGGCATGGAGGAAGTAGAGCGGGGCAGTCGATTGACCCTCGGTCACGACGGCCACGAAGTCGTCGACCGACATGGGGGCCAACGCGTAGTTGAAACGGCGCTGCTCGCCGATCGTGCTCACGGTGTTGGTGGAGAGGTTCTTTCCGCAGGCGCTGCCCGCACCGTGAGCCGGGTACACGAGGGTCGAGTCGGGGAGCGCGAGCAGTTTGTCGCGCAGCGACGAGTAGAGCATGCGGCCCAGATCGTCGGCTTGGTGGCCCACCGACGCGAGCAGATCGGGTCGGCCCACATCGCCGATGAACAACGTGTCGCCGGTGAACACGGCGTGCGGCGTCGACGACTTGGTTTCGCGGACCACGATCGAGATCGACTCGGGCGTGTGTCCGGGTGTCTCGAGGATCTCGAGATGGACGTTGTCGTCGGTGTCACCCAATCGAATGATCGAACCAGTGGAGAGGGCAGCGATCGGAAAGTCGGTGCGACCGGCTGCGGCGGCACCGAACACGATGCGAGCTCCACAGGCTTCGGCCAGTTCGAGATGGCCCGAGAGGAAGTCGGCGTGGAAGTGCGTCTCGATCACATGAGTGATGGTGAGGCCGTGTTCGCGCGCATCGTCGAGATAGAGCGAGATGTCGCGCTGCGGATCGATCACCACCGCCTGTCCGCTGGTGGTGTCACCCACCACGTACGACGCATGCGACAGACAGGCGAGATAGTGCTGATTGACGTAGAGGCTCATGGCGAAGTGCTCAGGCCAACTTCAAGAACAACTTCTCCACCTCGGACAAGTCGAAGCCGTTCTTGGCGGCCTCTTTCGGGTCGGAGATGCAGTGCGTGAGGCCGGCGGCGAGGAGTTTGAACCCCACTTGATCGAGGGCGGTGCTGGCCGCGGACACCTGGGCGACCACGTCGCGGCACTCGCGACCCTCGGTGAGCATCTGCTGGATGCCGCGAACCTGACCTTCGACGCGTCGCAGTCGCTTCACCAGGTCGTCGATCGTCTCGTCGGGAAGTTTCATGGTGCTCCTCTCGATGTCGATAGTACCCCCAGGGGTATCGAAATCAAGTCAGGAAGTTCAGCCGCGCGGGCTGATCGTCACCGGGGTCTCGCCGACCTCCTGGCGGGCCGAACAGCCCGCCATCTGCACCGGCGGCACGGTCTCACGCACGATCTGGTCGGCGATGGCCCGGAACGCGTCGGCGGCCGGGCCTGACCCGGCCAGCGACACCGGCTCACCGGCGTCACCACCGGCGGCCACGGTGGGCTCGATCGGGATCTGCCCGAGTAACGGCGCGCCGATCTCGTCGGCCAGCGCCTGTCCGCCACCGACTCCGAACAGCGGGTACTGCGACCCGTGTTCACACACGAACGTGCTCATGTTCTCGATCACGCCGGCGATGCGCAGGAACGAACGACGCGCCATGTCGGCGGCGCGGATGGCCACCTTCTGTGCGCTGACGGCTGGTGTGGTGACGATCACCATGTCGGTGCGCGGCAACAGCCGAGCCAATCCCATCTGAACGTCGCCGGTGCCGGGTGGCATGTCGATGAGGAGGTAGTCCATCTCGCCCCACGACACGTCGCGCAGGAATTGCTCGAGTGCCTTGGTGAGCATGAGTCCGCGCCACATGAGAGCGGTACCTTCGTCGTCGACGAGGAAGCCAGTGCTCACGACTTTGAGGAGACCCTTTCCGACCGTGCGCGTGTTGGGCAGGATCTTGGGCCGCCCGCTCTCTTCGTCGCGCTCGGCTTCGAGACGCTGATCGATGCCGAGCATGCGCGGAACCGAGAAGCCCCAGATGTCGGCGTCGAGAACGCCGACCGTGTAACCCTGGGCGGCGATGGCGGCGGCCAGGTTGACCGTGACCGAACTCTTGCCCACGCCACCTTTGCCCGACGACACCGCGATCACGCGCGTGGTCGCGGCCACTTCGGTTTCGGGGGCTCGTTCGCGGGCGTTCCAGCGGGCCTTGGCCATGGTGGCCGAGCGCTCGTCGCTGGTCATCTCGCCCCACTCGATCTTCACACCACGCACACCGGGGTGAGTGGCCACGCGGGTCTCGATGTCTTTCTTGATCTGGGCCCGTAGCGGGCAGCCACCGATGGTCAACTTGACGTCGATCACGACGAAGCCATCAGCCGACACCGAACGGCACGAGGCCATGCCCAGGTCGACCACATCGCTCCCCAACTCGGGGTCGATGACGGCCCGGAGAAGGTTGGTGACCTCTTCTACGGACGGCGGCTCGAACGGGCGCGTCATGGCCCAATCGTACCGGTGGTCCCGCCGAGACTGGCCAGCCGGGCCACCGATACAATGCGAGCAACGACGGAGGAGAACAACCGTGATCACCCTCACCGATTCAGCAGCCACCAAGGTCAAGGAACTTCTCGAAGCAGAAGGCGCGAACGATCTCGCGTTGCGCGTGGCCGTGCGTCCCGGCGGATGCAGCGGTTTCTCGTACGAGATGTTCTTCGATGGCGACATCGCCGATGACGACAAGCAGGCCACGTACGGTCCGGCCGTTCGCGTGGTCGTCGATCCGGCCTCGGCTCAGCTTCTCGAGGGTGCGACCCTCGACTACAAGGACGGCCTCAATCAGGCCGGGTTCAACATCACGAACCCCAACGCAACGCGCACCTGCGGTTGCGGCCAGTCGTTCAGCTGAGCGCTTCGCGAATCTCGTTCGCGTCCCATACGGCGTCGAGCCGTTCGACGATCGTTCCGGTGTCGTCGGTGATCCACACGACCGGCTCGAACGTGAGCATCGCCGCCTGCACGGCCGGGGCCACCACGGTCGCCGCATCGTCGGCGTACACATCGGCGTGAACGAACACCGCTGAATCACCGAGTTCGTCGGCCAGCGCGATCATCTGCTCGAGGACGGGCCCGCACACACCGGTCTGACAATGCGCCGGTGTCCCCACCACGTACACAACGGGCTTGCCGAGCGTGAGCGCTTCGGTGAGCGTGATCGAGTGGAACGGGCACGGTTCGGGTTCGCGCGAACAGATCGGATCGACTCCGCGCGGATCGTCGACGGTGGGCGTGTCGAAACCGGGCAGCGACTCGCCCACGCGTGCCACCGGGAGTTCGTCGGCTGGTCGGACTTGGAACGCCGTGGGTTCGCTGGGGCCGCCGTCGACCACGAGTCCGTAGACGCCCGCACTGGTGAGTGCGGTGCGGAAAACGTAGAACGGAATCGTGCCGTCGCCGAGCGTACGGCGATCGGCGAACACGTTGTCGACCAACACCTCACCGGTGTCGTAGTCGACGACCTTGCCGGTGAGACGAGGGGGTCCGTCGGCGAGCAAACCGGCGGCCGTCGCGAGTGATACCGGTAGACGCTGGAGTCCGGGTGCGAGTTCGGTCGGCACCCACCGTGTGGCCAACACCACGTCGTCGGGCAACTCCGCCTTGCCGGTGGATGTTTCGTCGTTCGTGTCGGTGTTCGTGTCGGTGTTCGTGTCGCCACCGCAGGCCGCGATGAGCAGAGCGGTGGGCAGTGCGAAGGCGGCGGTGCCCGCGGTGCGCAAGAGGTCGCGACGCGAGGTGGAACGAGGTGTCACGATACGAACGCTATTGGCGCGCATCGGTGTGCACCAGATCACGGGCTGTGACATGGAAAGGTGGAGGCCGTGGAGTTCGTGTTGAACGGTGCGCCGGTGTCGGTTCCTTCCGAGGGGACGCTGTTGTCGGCTCTCCGCGATCGACTCGGCGTGCGCTCGGCCAAGGACGGTTGCGCGCCTCAGGGTCAGTGCGGTTGCTGCACCGTGCTCGTGGACGGCGAGCCGCGGGTGGCCTGTGTGACGCCGGTGTCGCGCGTGGCCGGTCGGGTGGTCACCACGTTGGAAGGTGTCGACGACGACGTTCGGCAGGGTTGGGCCGACGCACTGTGCGCGACCGGTGGAAGCCAGTGCGGGTTCTGCACACCGGGAATCATCGTGCGCTTGCTCGACGTCGAACCGGTGAAGGCCGATGTGGAGCGGGCGCTACTCGCTCATATGTGTCGATGCACGGGATGGCAGACGATCGTCGAAGCCGCCGTCGATCGGCCGCAACGACGAGAACGTGATCTCGATGCGGCGGCCGAGCGTGCCCGCATCGAAGGAGGAGCGTCACAACGAGTGGCTCCTCACGTGGCGCTGGGTCGGGGAGGTTTCGCCGACGATTCGGCACCGTCGGATTCGCTGGTGGCCATTCTCGCGCCATCCGGTGAGCGGGTGGTCGCGTCCTCGGTGTCCGAAGCGCGTCAACTCGCGGGCGTGGTCCCCGGTCGTCGCTCGACCGTTGGTCTCACGTGGCCCATCGACGTGCCCGACGATCGGCAACACGAATTCGTGCGAACTCTGCGCACCACGTGGGTCGAACCGGCGTATCTCGAACCCGATGCGGTGTGGTGCGTGCCCGGTGGTGAACCAGTGGGGCCGCTCACCAACGGCGGTGCGTTCGGCGGCAAGACCACGCAGTGGTTGCGCGACGAAGCACGCCGACTCGCCGACGAACACGATCGACCGATGCGCATCGTGTTGTCGCGCGAAGACGTGGTGCGTCGTAGTGCGAAGCGGCCACCGTTGGCAGCCGGAGTTCGCGCAAACGGAAGTGGAGTGCTGTGGGTTCGAACCACCCCGGGTGTGCGCGAACTGGTGGCCACAGTGGCTCACGATTGGGAGGTGATCGAGGTCGATGTTCCTGGTCCGCCCACGTCACTCGGTCTGCGCGCCGCCGTGTGGGCCGAGATCGCCGTGCTCAAGGCATCGGTCACCGATCACGATCGAGTGTTTGCCCCCAACGGTGCGTGGGCCGAAGCGTCGAGTTCGGGCGATGGTGTGTCCGTTCGAGTGGGATGCGGCGACGCCTTGGACGACGTCACTCTTCGTTCGTACTGCATCGGGGCCGCACACATGGCTCTTGGTTGGGTGCGCAACGAGGGCATTGCGGTCGATGCGCGTGGCACGGTGCACGATCTCACGATTCGGTCGTTCGGTGTGCTTCGGGCCGTCGATACTCCGGCCATCCACATTGAGGTCGTCGACGACGGTTCAGCGGTACGCAACGTGAGCGATGCCGTGTTCGCCGCCGTGGCCGCGGCCGAATGGCGCCGGGCCGAGTTCGCGCCACGCTGGCCGTGCGCTCGCGACGGTCGATGACTAGCGTGAGGGCATGGCCAACAAACCTGCTGCTCCCATCGGTCCGTACACACCGGCGGTTCGCGCCGGCGACTGGGTGATCGTCTCCGGTCAACTCGGTATCAAGGACGGGGCACTGGTTCCCGGTGGTGTGGCCGGCCAAACCGCACAGGCCGTCGTCAACCTGAAGGCTCGTCTGAAGGAGATGGGTCTGAGCATTCACGACGTGGCCAAGACGTTGTGCTTCCTCGCCGACATGGACACCTTCGCCACGTTCAACGAGGCGTACGTGGCCGGATTCGACGGAGCACGTCCGGCGCGTTCGACCATCGGCGTGGCGGCGTTGCCGTTCGGTGGCGCGGTGGAGATCGAGGCCTGGGCTTTCAAGCCGGTCGCGGCGAAGGCGGGACCGAAGAAGACGGCGAAGAAGGCCGTGAAGAAGACGGTCAAGAAGGCCGTGAAGAAGGCTGCGCCCAAGAAAGCTGTGAAGAAGGCTGTCAAGAAGGCTGCGCCCAAGAAGACCGGCACGAAGAAGTCCGGGCGCAAGAAGTAGAGTCGCCTCGTGGCTGGCGCAATCGTCCTCATCGTCGTTCTGTTGCTGTTCCCCGTTCTCGTGGGTCTCGGCACGGTGGGCATCGCCGGTCTGCTCGGTCATCTGCTCTGGAAAGACGGCGAAGTTCGTCACGAAGGCAGCGAGCTCCTCGATCTCAACACCTGATGTTCGTGCCGCTCACTGAGCGGCATGGCAGGCTGAGTCGGTGCATCGACACGATCCCCTGATCGCGCATCTCGCCGATCGCGCGTTGGAGTATTCACTCGATCGCATCCGGATGGATCCGGTGCCGCTCGACGCTCCGAAGTCGTACGACGAATTGTTGACGACCGTGGGCCAGACCATCACGGCCGATGGCATCGGTGGCGATCGTGCGCTGCAACTGTTCATCGACGTGCTCGCTCCCGCGTGCATCTCGGTCGATCATCCGCGGTTCTTGGCCTTCGTTCCGGGTGCTCCCACCGAAGCGTCGGTGATCTTCGACATGGTGGTGTCGGCGAGCAGCATTTACACCGGTTCGTGGCTCGAGGGGGCCGGCGCCGCCTTCGCCGAAAATCAAGCACTGCGTTGGTTGGCCGACTTAGCCGGGTTCCCCAACTCCGCTGGCGGGGTGTTCGTGAGTGGCGGAACGGCCGGCAACCTCTCGGCGTTGATCGCGGCCCGCCATCGTTGGCGTTTGCGCGCCGGTGGTCGCCTCGATCGCGTGCGCGGGATCATGATCGCGTCGGGCGGTGCACATTCGTCGGTGGCGCAAGCCGCTCACGCGATGGACGCCGATGTCGTGGCGGCCCCCACCGACGAGCGCGGCCGTCTCGATGCCGATGCCGTGGCGACGGTGTTGAGTGGTTTGTCGGAGTCCGATCGTGAGCGCGTGTTCGCCATCATCGCGACGGGCGGAACCACCAACCTCGGTGTGGTCGACGATCTCGACGGCATCGCGCGTATCTGCAGCGCCGAGAACATCTGGTTCCACATCGACGGTGCCTACGGACTGGCGGCGCTGTGTGCTCCGAGCGTTCGACATCTGTTCGACGGCATCGAGCGGGCCGACAGCTTCATCGTCGATCCGCACAAGTGGTTGTTCGCTCCGTACGACAGTTGCGCGTTGGTGTATCGCAACATTCACGACGGTCGACGTGCTCACACGCAGCGGGCCGAATATCTCGACGTGCTACACGGCGGTGAAGCCGAAGAAGGACCCTGGCACGAGATGAATCCGGCCGATGTGGCGCATCATCTCTCGCGTCGCGCCCGTGGACTTCCGTTGTGGTTCAGCCTGGCCACGCACGGCACGCGTGCGTACACCGAGGCGATGGAGACGACTCTCACCGTGGCCCGCGAGGCGGCCGCCGCCATCCGTTCGCGACCGAATCTCGAACTGCTGCTCGAGCCCGACCTCAGCATCCTCGTGTTCCGACGCATCGGATGGACTCCCGAGCAGTACCAGCGGTGGAGCGACGATCAGTTGAACACCGGCCAGTCGTTCGTTGTGCCCACGTCATGGAAGGGCGAGACTGTTTTGCGCTTCTGCATCGTGAATCCCCGCACGACCATGGGCGACTTCACCGACATCCTCGATTCACTGGACACCACACCATGATTGCTCGTGCCGACTTACTGCTCAAGAACGCTCTCCTCGTGGCCACGATGGACGATCAACGGCGTGAGTTGACCGGGGGTTGGGTGGCCATCACCAATGGTTTGGTGTCGGGAGTCGGGAGTTCGCTCGACCCTTTGCCCGAAGCGGCCGAGGTGGTCGACGCGACCGACTGTCTCATCACACCCGGGCTCGTGAATACGCATCACCACATCTACCAGAACCTCACGCGGGCCTTCCCGCCGATGACCGACAAGCCGTTGTTCGGCTGGTTGCAGTCGCTCTATCCGTTGTGGCGCGCCATCGACGAAGAGTCGGTGCACGTGAGTGCGTTCGTCGGATTGGCCGAGTTGGCCATGTCGGGCTGCACCACCAGCACCGATCACCTGTATCTCCACCCGCGTGGTGCGGGCGATCTTCTGTCGGCCGAGATCGCCGCCGCGCGTGAACTCGGTGTGCGTTTCCATCCGACCCGCGGTTCGATGTCGTTGTCCGAAAAGGACGGGGGTCTTCCTCCTGATGACGTGGTCGCCGATGACGACGAGATCCTGGCCGCGAGTGAAGAGGCCGTGCGTCGTCATCACGATCGTGCGCACGGTGCCATGGTCCGGGTGGCCCTCGCCCCGTGCTCGCCGTTCAGTGTGACCGAGCAGTTGATGGTGCGCTCGGCCGAACTGGCCGAGAAGCTCGACGTGCGGTTGCACACGCACTTCGCCGAGAACGCCGAGGACGACGACTTCTCCATCGCGACGTTCGGTTGCCGCCCGATGGAATACCTCGAGCGCACCGGGTGGTGCACCGATCGCACCTGGGTCGCCCACTGCGTGATGCCCAACCCCGACGAAGTGAAGCGACTCGGCGCGGCAGGTATTGGCGTGGCTCATTGCCCGAGCAGCAACTTGATTCTCGCGTCGGGTATCTCGCCGGTCGTTCCGTTGCGCGCCGCTGGCGTGAAGGTGGGCCTCGGCGTCGACGGTTCGTCGTCGGCCGATTCGGCATCGTTATGGCTCGAGGCGCGCCAGGCGATGTTGTTGGCCAAGTTGCGCGACGGGGCGAGCGCGGGCACGGCGCGAATGGCGCTCGACGTCGCCACTCGCGGAGGTGCTGGCTGTCTCGGACGCGAGGGCGAGATCGGTGAACTGAGCGTGGGTGCGGTGGGCGACGTTGCGGTGTGGAAGATCACCGGCCCGCAGTTCGCCGGCGCGCTGGCCGACCCGATCGAAGGATGGTTGCGTTGCGGACCGATCGGTGCCCACCACACGATCGTGCACGGTCGGTTCGTGGTGCGCGACGGCCAGGTGACTCACCGTGATCTCGACGACATGCTCGTTCGTCACGCTCGTGAGAGTCGGCGCATTCAACAACTCGACACCCGTGGCTGACCAGTCTCTGCCGCGCGCCGTCCTGTGGGACATGGACGGCACCCTCGTCGACACCGAGCCGTACTGGATCGACGCCGAGTACGACATCGTCGAAGCGCACGGTGGAACCTGGAGCCACGAACACGCCAAAGCGTTGGTCGGGTCCGACTTGCTCGACTCGGGTGAGTACATCCGCCGTCACGGTGGAGTCGATCGTTCGCCGGCCGAGATCGTGGAGATGTTGCTCGATCGTGTGGTGGAGCGAGTGCGGGCCGAGATTCCGTGGCGACCGGGTGCGCGCGAGTTGCTCGGAGCCGTTCGTTCGGCCGACATCGACACCGCACTCGTGACGATGTCGTGGAAACGATTCTCGGACGAGGTCGTGGCCTGTTTGCCCGCCGGCAGTTTCACCGTGTCGGTGACCGGTGACGAAGTGACGCGAGGCAAACCGCACGCCGAGCCCTACTTGCTCGCCGCCGAACGCTTGGGTGTGCGGCCGGAGGATTGCGTGGCCATCGAGGATTCACCGACCGGAACTCGGTCGGCGCTGGCCGCGGGATGTCGTGTGCTCGGTGTTCCGCACGTGGTCGACATTCCGGCCGAGTTGGGCGAGAACCCCGAATTCGCGGGCCGACTCACCGTTCTCCCCACCCTCACCGGCCTGCAACTTGATGATTTGGTGAGGATTTTTGACCGTATGGGTCAATAACTCTCACCAGATCACCAGCTCAGACCTCACCAAGACACCGGACCGACGGTATGCCCCGAGATTCTGGTTAGGGATTTTCACCCATACGGTCAATAACTCTCACCAGATCACCAGTTCAGACCTCACCAGAACACCGGTTAGGTCCAGCGGGATTGGCCGAAGCGGTAGCCCACGCTGCGCACCGTCTGAATGAGGTTGGCGTGCTCTTCGCCCAACTTGGCGCGCAGACGACGAATGTGCACGTCGACCGTTCGCGCACCGCCGTAGTACTCGTAGCCCCACACGCGCGACAACAACATCTCGCGTGAGAACACCTTGCCCGGGTTGGTCACGAGGAACTTGAGGAGTTCGTACTCCATGTACGTGAGATCGAGCGGTCGACCATCGACCGAGGCCTGATACGTCTCGAGATTGAGCACGAGTTGTCCGTAGTCGACCACGTCGGGTCGCGGAGCACTCTGCGTGTACGACAAGAGGTGCCGTAGACGAGCCTCGAGTTCGCGCGGATGGAACGGCACCAGACAGAAGTCGTCGAACAGTTCGTCGCGCAACGTGAGATCGTCGAGTTGGGCCCCCGACACCAGAAGAAGCAGGGGAGCGTTGGCGGTGTCACGCTTGCGCAGAGCACGGCAGAAGTTCCAGGCCGCATCGATGTCGTGATCGGCGCACACGACGGCTCCGGTCCAGCCGTCGGACGGCTCGGCCTTGGTGACGTCGTCAGCCGAGGCGAACGACTTCCAGCGATAGCCGGCGAGATCGAGCGTCCGCACCAATTCGGGCGGAGGTGACTCGGGGAAAACGGCGATCAGGTCGGAAGTCATGTCAGGTGGAGCGCAGATACCTCTGCAGTTCGAATGGTGTCACCTGCGTCTTGTAGCCGCGCCACTCGGAGCGCTTGTTGCGCAGGAACCACTCGAAGATGTGCTCTCCGAGGGTCTCGTACACGAGCGACGAGGACTCCATCACGCGCAACGCCTCGGCCAGCGACTGGGGCAACTGCTCGATACCGAGCTTGCCGAGAGCGTCGTCACCCATCTCGAACAGGTTCGAGTCGGCCTCGGCCGGGAGTTCGTATCCCTGCTCGATACCGCGCAGACCGGCCGCGAGGATGACCGAGAACGCGAGATACGGATTGCACGCCGGATCGGGCGAGCGGTACTCGATGCGCGTGGCCAGCGGATTGGCCCGCTTGGGAACCGGCACGCGGATGAGACCGCTGCGGTTGTTGCGAGCCCACGACACGTGAACCGGCGCTTCGAAACCCGGGACGAGACGCTTGTACGAGTTGACGGTCTGGTTGGTGATGGCCGTGATTTCACTGGCGTGGAAGAGAAGGCCGGCCATGAATCGCTTGGCCGTCTCGGACAGGTTGTACGGGTCGTCGGCCGAATAGAACGCGTTGCCGTTGGCGTTCGACAACGACATGTGCAGGTGCATGCCGCTGCCCTGAACACCTTCGAGCGGCTTGGGCATGAACGTGGCGTGCACACCCTGCGTGGCGGCCACTTCTTTCACCACGAGACGGAACGTCATGACACTGTCGGCCATGGTGAGGGCATCGGTGTGGCGCAGATCGATCTCGTGCTGAGACGGCGCGTCCTCGTGGAACGAGTACTCGACCGGGATGCTCATGGTCTCGAGCGTGCGGATGGTCTCCTTGCGAAGACCGCCGGTCACGTCGGTGGTGGTGAGATCGAAGAACGATGCTTCGTCGAGAACACGCGGCGGTTGGCCGGGCTCGGGCGGAGCGAAGTAGAAGAACTCGATGTCGGGCGCGATGAGGAAGTCGAGACCCATCGCGTGCGCGCGCTGAAGATTGCGACGCAACACCTGGCGTGGGTCACCGCCGAACGGCGAACCATCGAGATGGTGGATGTCGCAGAACACGCGCGCCTCGGGAGCCTTGGCATCGGCCCACGGAAGCGTCACGAACGTGTTCGCATCGGGAATGGCAAGCACGTCGCTTTCCTGAATTCGCGAGAAGCCGTCGATGGACGAACCATCGAACGTCATGCCGTCTTCGAGAGCGTTCTCGAGCTCGGCCGGGCTGATGGCGAAACTCTTCAAGTTGCCGAGCACGTCGGTGAACCAGAGTCGGATGAGACGGACTCCGCGTTCTTCGACGGTGCGCAAGACGTAATCGCGCTGCTGTTCGAGCATGTTCACTCCTGCAGTCTGCCGTTGACCCCGTGAATTCGGGCCGGAAAAGCAAGAGGGCCGGGTTTCCCCGGCCCTCTTCAGTGGCGACGTTGCCCCATCAGCCCCCGCACACCGTCTCGACCAAGAGGCGCGTGACGACGTACGGATCCATGTTGGCGTTCGGGCGGCGATCCTCGGCGTAGCCGCGGCCGGTCTTCTCGACCGTCCACGGAATACGAATGGACGCGCCACGGTTGGAGACGCCGTAGCTGAACTTGTTCCAGGGAGCGGTCTCGTGGTGACCCGTGAGACGGCTCTGGATGTCGTGGCCGTAGTTCTCGACGTGCAACATGACCTTCTTGCCGATCGCCTCGCAGGCGGCGGTGATGGCCTTCATGTCGGTGTCGTTGCGCATGGCCTTGGTGGAGAAGTTGGTGTGTGCACCGGCGCCGTTCCAGTCGCCCTTCTGCGGCTTGGCGGCGAGGCTGATCACCACGTCGTAGTCCTCGGCGATGCGATGCAACAACCAGCGAGCCACGGTGAGGTGGTCGCTCACGGTGAGCGCGTCAGCGGCGCCGATCTGGAACTCCCACTGACCGGGCATCACTTCGGCGTTGGTGCCTTCGATGAGCAGACCAGCGTCGAGGCACGCCTGCGTGTGCTCTTCGATGATGTCGCGACCCACGACGCGGCCGGTGCCGACGCCGCAGTAGTACGGACCCTGCGGAGCGGGGAAGCCGTTGGTGGGGAAGCCGAGCGGCGAACCATCGGGACGCAGCATCGTGTATTCCTGCTCGATGCCGAAGATCATCTCGTCAGGGGCGAACTTTTTGGCCGCGTCGGCGCAGGCAGCGCGCGTGTTGGTGGGGTGCGGTGCACCGGTCTGCGCGAGCATGACTTCGCACAGAACGAGAATGTTCTTGCCGCCGCGAATCGGGTCGGGGCAGGTGAACACCGGATGCAGAGCACAGTCGGACTTGTCTCCGGGCGCCTGGTTGGTCGACGATCCGTCGAATCCCCAGATCGGCGGCGTCGTCACGTCGTCGGCCAGGATCTTCGTCTTCGAACGAAGAAGGGGCGTCGGCTCGGTGCCGTCGATCCAGATGTATTCGGCTTGGTAGGCCACGGGTCCTCCAGGGGGTGATGGTCCGGCACGGCGCCGGGTCTGTATGGGGCGCGCACAATCTCGCAGAAATCCGTTTCTTTCCCTTTGCCCAACTGTGAACGCTGTGTGAACCATGCCGCCGGACGGCCGGGCCGACCCGGCGAGTGTGGCGAATCCAGCCTGCTCAGCACGACTTTTCTCGCCCGGGCCACGACCAGGCCGCCGTTAGCCTCGTCCCCGTGGCCTCTTTGCGCATCGGGCTGGCCCAGCTCGACCCCGTGGTCGGCGATCTCGTCGGCAACCGAGCCCTGGTGCTCGATGCGTATCGCCGGGCGTCCGAGGCCGGATGCGACGTCGTGGTGTTCAGCGAACTGGTGGTCACCGGTTATCCACCCGAAGATCTCGTTCTGAAGCCCGGTTTCGTGCGCGACACGCGCACCGTTCTCGACGACATCGCCAAGGAGACCGGCGACTGCATCGCGATCGTTGGTTTCGTCGACGTCGGCTCGGGTACGCACTCGGCCACGGGTCGCCCCGTGATTCACAACGCCGCCGCAGTGTGTGGCCACGGTGCCGTGCACGGTGTGTATCGCAAGCGACTCCTTCCCAACTACGACGTGTTCGACGAAGAACGCACGTTCACGCCCGGGTCGGGCGCGCATCACCTCTACGAGATTGCGGGTGTTCGTGTCGCGATCTCCATCTGCGAAGACATCTGGTACGCCGATGGGCCGGTGGCCGAACAGGCGGCTGGTGGAGCGCAACTCAATCTGAGTCTCAACTCGTCGCCGTATCACCGCGGCAAGTCGGCCAATCGCGAAATCATGCTGGCCCGTCGGGCGCGCGAGAACGCGTGTGCGATCGTCTACGTCAATCAAGTGGGCGGACAGGACGAGTTGGTGTTCGACGGCGGTTCGATGTTGTTCGACACGAGCGGCGCACTCGTCGGTCGATTGGCCAACTTCACCGACGGCCTGCTCGTGGCCGATCTCGACGTTCCCGACACGCCCGCGAACCCGACGCTGCCCGTCACCGTTCTGTCGTCGACCTCACGAGCCGACGGACCGTGTCGCGAGTCGGTCATCGAACCCGTCGTCACCGACCTGGCCGAGTTGTACGAAGCCCTGGTGGTCGGCACCCGCGATTACGTACGCAAGAACGGCTTCACCGACGTGGTCATCGGATTGTCGGGCGGAATCGACTCGTCCCTCGTGGCGTGCGTGGCCGTCGATGCACTCGGCGCCGAGCACGTGCACGGTGTGTCGATGCCCTCGCGCTATTCGTCGCAAGGTTCGAAAGACGATGCGTACGCCTTGGCCGAAGAATTGGGTATCGACGTGCGCACCATCTCCATCGAACCGGCCTTCCAGGCGTATCTCGAGATGCTCGAGCCGAGTTTCACCGGACGCTCGGCCGATCTGACCGAGGAGAATCTGCAGAGTCGTTGCCGAGGCCAGATCCTCATGGCGTTGTCGAACAAGTTCGGGTGGATGGTTCTCACCACCGGCAACAAGAGCGAAATGGCCGTCGGTTACTTCACCATCTACGGCGACTCGGTGGGTGGCTACGCGGTCATCAAGGACGTGTTCAAGACCGACGTGTTCGCGCTCAGTCGATTCGTCAACGAGCGCGCGGGCACCGAGGTGATCCCCGAGTCGGTGCTCACCAAGCCGCCGTCGGCCGAGCTCCGGCCCGATCAACGCGACGATCAGAGCCTTCCGCCGTACGACGTTCTCGATGCGGTCCTCGAGATGTACGTGGAACGCGACATGACCGCGGCCGAGATCATCGAGATCGGACTACCGAGCGACGTCGTTCGTCGCATCGCTCGTTTGGTCGACATCAACGAATACAAACGACGTCAGTGCCCACCCGGAGTGCGCGTGACCGAGAAGGCTTTCGGCAAGGACCGTCGTCTGCCGATCACCAACGGCTACCGCGGTTGATCAGACCGCCACGCGGGTGACCACCGAGTGCACCCGCAAACACACGATCACCAGAAGCGCGCAACCCGCGCCGATCGTGGCCGGAACTTCGATGCCGTGGGCGTCGTACGTCGCCGTCGCGACGAACGACATCACGGCTCGACCCATGGTTCCGCCGCCGATGGCGAATCCGAGACCACGCCCGGGTGATTCGGGGATCGCGTTGGCGGCCAGCGGAAGCAGGCTCACGATCGCGAATTCGAAACCGAGCAAGAACAAGGCCAACAGAACGAGCCCGCTCACTTCGTTGGTGTGACCGACCCAGAACAGCAGACCGGTGGGCACGATCAACGCTGCGCCCAGGGCCGTGCTGCGCTCCTTGCCCCACACGTCGGTGCGACGAGCACTCGTGATCGACGCCAACAACTCGAACGCGCCGAGTCCGAAGGCGACCGCGGCGATGCGGGCTTCGTCGAATCCGAATTCGTCTTCGAGCCACGAGCCGAACGTGACGAACATGCACTGGCTGGCCGCCATCAAGAAGAACATCGAGCCGACGACCCACCAGCCGTGTGACGGCATGGGTGCTTTGTTTTCGTCACGTCGTGACGTGTCGGATCGAACCTCGTCGTCACGAAGTCGTGAGGCGACGACGAGAGTCATGATCGCGGTGCCAGCGGCGCCGGCCACGTAACCCCACCGCCACGACGTGGCCGAGGCGACCAGCCCCATGATGGTCACACCCAGAAGCAATCCGAGCGCCCACGACGTCTCGGTGATGCCGACCACGCGACCGCGACGTTCGTAGTCGACGTGGTCGTTGATCCAGGCGGTGAGCCCCACGTCGAAGACCAACTTCGACGCACCGAGGACGGCGATGGCGATGGTGAAGACGACGAGGTTGGGACTGGACGCGGCCAAGGCGGTGGCCGCGGTGACGCCGAGAAGACCGCCGGCCATCGACGTGCGACGGGCCAGACGATCGACGATCGAACCGAGGCACGGGGCGACGATCATCGTGAACTCGGTGATCATGAGTGCGATACCGAGGCGTCCGAGACTCACGTCGAAGTCGTCGGAGATGCTGGCGAGGAACGGTGGCGCGAATCGGAAGCACGCATTGGCGTTGAGACGCGCAACCGTCAGAGCGACGACGTGCTGACGGGTCTCGGTCGGGTACGACTCGTCGAGAATTCGGTTCAGCACTGATCGTCGTCACTTCCGCTCTTGGCGATCAGGTAGCCGATCGCTCGCTCGGCCTTCGGGTAGCGATTGACCACTTTCCAGAACTCGGCGTCGTGGCGATCGACGACCAGGTGTGCGAGTTCGTGAACGATCACGTAGTCGAGGACCCACATCGGGAATCCGACCAGACGAGCCGACACGCGCACGTGCGCCGTGGACGGAGTGCACAGGCCCCACACCGCCGTGAGATCGTCGGCCCACTCGATGGACGCGGGCTCGGGCAATCGATAGGTGGACGCCAACTTGCGAGCACGCTCCACGAGATCGACCGACATGGTCGCGGTCTTACGCTCGAAGCGCTTGATCATCTCGCGAACCGATTCGCTCTCTTCGTGTTTGCTCATCCAGGCCGGGATGGTGACGGTGATGAGTCGACCGTCGAGCCGCGCCGCCACACTGCGCTTGCGTCGCTTCGAACGGATGACGCGCACGTCGAACGCACTGTCGAAGAGAGACGGCTGGTACGCCGGCCCCTCGGTCACTCGACGGCCCCGGTGTTCTTCAGTTCCTCGGCCACCAACTCGAGCGGGAACAACAGCGAACCGGCTCGCCACCCGTCGGCGAGGTCGTGCTCGAACCACGAACCGCCGAGATTCGGGAAGCGATGCTCCTTGCCGGCGAGATGACGGCGCAGAATACGAATCACGCCACCGTGCGACACCACGAGCACGCAGCCACCTCCATGGAACTGCGCGATGTCGGTGAACGCGGCGAGAGCTCGTTCGCGAGTGGAGTCGGCCGACTCGAAGTTGTCGGGCCGACGCCCGGAGTCGAGCCATCCGGGCCAACCACTGCTGATCTCCTGGCGCGTGAGACCTTGCCAGTCGCCGGCGGCGTTCTCGCGCCAACGTGCGTCGACGCGGCGAGTGGCGCAGCCCACCGTCTCGGCGATGAGATCGGCGGTCACACTGGCGCGTCCGAGATCGCTCGAGATCACGAGGTCGAACGGCGGACATTCGGCGGCGAGGAGTTGTGCGGCCTGTCGCGCTTGCAGACGCCCCAGTGTGGTGAGCGGCGGATCGGCCTGTCCTTGCCAACGACCCACCGCGTTCCATTCGCTCTGGCCGTGTCGAAGCACGAGCACCCGGGTCGTCGTCACGGCTGTTCACGGTATCCCCCCGGTACGCTTCGCCCGTGGCCACTGTCCGGCTCTTCGCCCAGGCTCGTGAGGCGGCCGGAACCGGTCGCGATTCTCTCGACGGTCGCACCGTGGCCGAGGTGATCGACGCCGCGGTGCGCAAGTACGGCGCCGATTTCGAACGAATCCTGCCGACGTGTCGCGTGTGGTTGAACGGCGAGGCCGTTCCGGTCGACACTCCTGTCTCCGACCGCGACGAAGTGGCAGTATTGCCTCCGGTGTCAGGAGGATGTCGATGAGCTCTCACGCGAACGATGCGTCGAACATGCCCCTCGACCAACTGCGCGCCGAACGCGATCGTCTGCGCCACGAAGAAGACGCGGTGTCGTTCGTTCGCCGACTCGCGCAGGGTCGCATCGATCTCGTCGAAGCGGTTCGTCATCGTCTGTCGTCGGGTGAGTCCACGTCGGTGGCCGACATCATTCGCTCCGGCGTCGGTCCGGCACCGAGCACCGGGTCGGCCCGTCCTCCGCGTGACACCGAGGTGGCGGCCGATCACCCGCTCGTGACCGAGTTCGATCAGCTGTGCGATCGACTCGGATTCGACGAGATGATCGAACTCGACGGGCCGGGCCTCGATCGTTTGCACGACGGTCTCGTGGCGTTCGAAGTGGCTCAGAGCGGTCGTCGTCGCGACTTGTTCGAGCGCATCGATGCGCTGACCGCCGAGTTGGTCCGTCGCTATCGCGATGGCGACGCCTCGGTCGACTCGTTGCTCCAGGGCTGACCAGGCCCGGAGGGCCGATCAGGGGTTCGTCGGCGACCGCCGATAGGTTCAGCCTTCTATGACGCGGGTGGCGATGCTCTCGTACCACACCTCGCCGCTGGCCCAGCCTGGAGTCGGCGACTCGGGCGGGATGAACGTCTACGTGCGCGAACTGGTGGCGGCTCTCGCCCACGCCGGTGTCGAATGCACCACTTACACCCGCGAGTGGCGTTCGGGCCTGCCGCGTGAAATCCACGTCGAGCCCAACCACACCGTCGTCCACGTGCCGGCCGGTGCGTTCGATCTGCGCAAGGAAGAACTCGAAGGCGTCGTCCCGCAGTTCACCGACTTCGTACTCGACGACCTTCGCCGCCGACCGGCCGACGTGGTGCACGCCAACTACTGGTTGTCCGGAATCGCCGGGCACTCCATCAAGCACGAGGTCGGCATTCCGCTCGTCAGCACGTTCCACACGCTTGCTCGCGTGAAGGCCGAGGGCGGCGATCCCGAACCCGAACGTCGCGAGCGCATCGAGGCGTCCATCATCGGTTGTGCCGATGCGATCTGCGTGTCGTGCGACGAAGAAGAAGATCAGTTCCGTCGTCTGTACGGCAAACCCCCCGGAGCCATGGAAATTGTGGCCCCCGGTGTCGAGCACGCGTTCTTCACACCGGGCGATCGTCGCGGTGCGCGTCAGGCGCTCGGTATGGGCGATGGCCCCGTGTTGTTGTTCGTGGGCCGCATCCAACCCCTGAAGGGTGTCGACGTGGCCGTGCGCGCATTGGCGGCCCTCGGTCGTTCCGACGCTTCGTTGTACGTGGTCGGTGGATCGAGTGGTGCCGATGGTGATGCCTACGTCGACTCGGTGCACGAGTTGGTGAATCAGCTCGGCTTGCGCGATCGCGTGCACTTCGTTCCGCCGCAGGCGCACCACATGTTGTCGAGTTACTACCGCGCGGCCGACGCGGTGTGGGTGCCCAGCCGCTCCGAGAGTTTCGGTCTGGTCGCGCTCGAAGCTGCGGCGTGTGGCATCCCGGTGGTGGCCAACGCCGTCGGAGGCTTGCTCTCGCTCGTCGAACACGACTGCACCGGTTTCTTAGTGGCCGATCGCGACCCCGAAGTTTTCGCCCGACACACGCGCGAGTTGCTCGACAACACCGATCGCGCGCGAGCGATGGGCAGCGCCGCCGCCGAACTCGGCCGCCGCTACACCTGGAGTTTCGCGGCCGCCCGCTTGCGCCGTCTCTACACCGACGTCACGTCGCGCTCACTCGTCAACTGCTCGTGAGCGATCTGTTCGACGACGAGTCACTCGCCGTCCTCGAACGGCAGATCGACGAATGGCTCGGCAATCTGCGCTCCACCAACTCGGCCATCGTGGCCATTGATCACGCCGAGCCCGAGGCGGCCTTTCGCTCACGCTGGTACGTGCGTATGGCGGGGGAGTCGAAGGAATTCACCACCATCTGGATCACCCTCGGCCAGCGCACACTGCGGTACGAGACGTACGTGATGCCAGCCCCCGAGGAGAACGCGCTCGAGGTGTTCGACAACTTGTTGCGACGCAACGAGAGATTGATCGGTGCGCATTTCTCCATCGGAGCCGAGGACGCGGTGTTCCTCCGCGGTGACCTTCCGCTGTCGGCGTTGTCGGAGGCCGAACTCGACCGCATCGTGGGTTCCACCTACGCGTACGTCGAGCAGTGCTTCCGACCGCTGTTGAAAATCGGCTTCGCATCGCGCTTCCGCGACGAGTGACTCGCTCCCACCTTCACCCGCTCCGCCGGTGCGGTCGGGAAGTCGTACCGGCGGAGCTCACTCGGCTGATTAGCGTGATCGCATGAGTCAGTCGATCTTGGTCGTCATCGGAGGCGGCAACATGGGTGCCGCGCTGGTCGGCGGCCTCCTCGAGAGTGGTGCGGTGGCGGCCCCCGACGTGGTGGTGGTCGAGGTCGTGGCGGCTCGTCGCGAGGTCCTGGGCTCGATGTTCCCGGGCGTTCGCGTGATCGACGCGTTCACGCCGACCGATCGCTGTGATGCGGCCATCATCGCGGTCAAACCTCCCGATGCCGCCGTAGCGGCTGCAGTCGCCGTGAAAGCCGGGGCTCGTCGCGTCCTGTCGATCGCCGCCGGAGTCACCATCGCCACGCTCGAGCAAGCCTGTGGTCGTGGTGTGGCCGTGGTGCGGGCCATGCCCAACACACCGGCGCTCGTGGGTGCCGGGGCCAGTGCGATCGCCGGCGGCAACGATGCAACCGATGTCGACATCGCGTGGGCCGAATCGATTCTCGGTTCGGTCGGAATCGTCGTGCGCGTCGACGAATCGCAACTCGATGCGATCACCGGTCTCACCGGTAGCGGCCCGGCGTATCTGTTCCTCGTCGCCGAGTCGCTCATCGATGCCGGTGTGAACGCGGGACTTTCACGCGACATGGTCGAAGATCTCGTTCGTCAATTGTTCGTCGGTTCGTCGCAATTGCTCGCACAAGGTCGACCGCCGTCCGACCTACGCGCGCAGGTGACGTCACCCAACGGAACGACTGCGGCCGGCATCGCCGTTCTCGAAGCGCGCGCACTGCGCGCGGCGTTCGACGAGGCCGTGTCGGCGGCGACTCGGCGCAGTCGCGAACTCGGTTCGTGACGCGACGCGCACGACACTTTTCGCGTTCGACCTGCGTAGCGATTTAGCACGAAAAGTCGGTTTTTCTGCACGCAGCAAGCATCCAAATTTTCTTGCTCCATCGCTTTCTTTTGCAGGACATTCGTGTCTAAGGTGCGCCATAGGTCACAAGACCACCGGCTCTTCGTAGCCGGGAGACGCGCCCGAAAGGGCAGCGCCGACAGGGCCGGTGCCATCGGGGGGTTGGCACCGGCCCCGTCGCATTCTCCGGGACTTCACTGACACACTGAGCCCGATGTCATCGCGCCGCTACGACACCGTGTCGTTCCTTTCCGATTTCGGACACGGCACCGATGCCGTCGGAATCATCAAGTCGATCATGCGCGATCTCGCGCCCGATGTCGTGGTGATCGACATCGCGCACGACATCACTCCGTTCGATGTGCGGGCCGCATCACTCGCACTTGCTCGGGCGGTTCCGTATCTCCCCGAAGGCATCATCATCACGAGTGTCGATCCGGGTGCGGGCGGAAGTCGTCGCGTCGTCGCCGTCGAGATCGCCGGAGGAGCGGGCATCGTCATCGGTCCCGATAACGGACTCATCGCCACGGGTGTGGCTCTCGCGGGTGGCGCCGATCGCGCGGTGGTTCTCGATCGCGACGAACATCACCTCGCCTCACCCGGTGCCACGTTCGCGGCTCGTGACGTGATGGCTCCGGTGGCGGCGGCGCTGTGCCGTGGAGTCGATCTCTTCGCGGTGGGTACCGAGATCGATGCCGCGACTCTTTTGCCGAGTGTGGTTCCGATTCCACGCGAAGAGAACGGCGGACTTTCGTGCGAAGTCATCTGGGTCGACCGCTTCGGCAACTGTCAGCTCAACGTCTCGGTCGACGACCTTGCCACCGTGTGGGGCACGGCGCCCGAGCGTGCGCGCGTGTCGTGGGCCGACAACGTGCGCAACCTGCGCATCACCACCTCGTACGCCGACCTCGGCGCTGGCGCGCTCGGCCTGGTGGTGGATTCCACCGGACTGTTGAGTCTGAGTCTCGATCGGGCCTCGGCCGCACGCGAACTCGGGATCGGCGAGGGGGAGGGCGTGCTCGTCACTCCCTCCGACGAGCAGGGCGTCACCGTTCCGGTCACTCTCCGTGCGTGAACGGGGCGCGTTCAGAAGGTGACACCAGGCCCGTCGGGCCCCCAGGGCTAGGGTGATTGCGTGCGTCCGGCAACGACCCTGACCATGGCGCTGCTCATGGCGGCGATCTTCATCGCGGGGATCGTGTCTCTCCTACGTCTCTGAACGGTCCGTTGTGAATCTCGCCAGCATCATCGACCAACACCCCGACGCCGCTCCGGCGATCATCAGCCGGGGCATCGTCACCGACTATCGCATGCTCCGCGAACAGGTGGAGGCGTTTCGCGGATCGCTGACCGAGTTGGGTGTTCACAAGGGTGATCGAGTCGCACTTCTGTGCGGAAACGGCACCGCGTTCGTGGTGGCCTACTTGGCCACGGTCGGACTGGGCGCTATCGCGGTCCCGCTCAATCCGCTGAGCCCCACCCCCGAGCTGCAACGCGAACTCGAAGTGGTCGATCCGTCGGTGGTGGTCGTCGAGGCCTCGGCCGTCTTCACGTTTGGTGGCGTGTCACGCCGCGAACTCGGAAGCCTGCGCCACATCGTGGTGACCGACGAGAAGAGTGCCGCCCAGTTGAAGGGTGACGCCGAGATCCATTCGTTCGACGCGTTGCTGGCCGGTCCGGCCAGCCCGTGTGTACCGGTCGACCCCGACCATCCGGCAGTGCTCATCTTCACGAGTGGAACCGCGGGCGCATCACGCGCGGCAACGTTGTCGCATGGCAACTTGTTGGCGAACCTCGATCAGAGCAACTCCACCAGTGACCACATCAAGCAGGGAGACGTGGTGTTCGGCGTGCTGCCGATGTTCCATATCTTCGGTCTCAACGTGGTGCTGGGAGTCACCTTGCTGGCGGGCGCCTGCGTCGTGCTCGTGCAGCGATTCGATCCGATCACCGCGGTCGAAACGATCGCCGAGCGCAACATCACGATCTTCCCGGGCGCACCGGCGTTGTGGGTGGCCATGTCGCTCCTCGAAGGGATTCCGGCCGATGCGTTCGCGTCGATTCGTCTCGCCCTCACCGGTGCGGCACGGATGCCCGACGAAGCCACCGACCGTCTGCTCACCAAGTTCGGTGTGCAACTTCGCGAGGGGTACGGCCTCACCGAAGCGGCGCCCGTCGTCACCAGTTCGGTAGGAGTGGAAGCGCGCCGTGGTTCGGTTGGCAAAGCCGTCGACGGAGTCGACGTGCGTGTGGTCGACGAGACCGGCAACGACGTGTTGGTGGGTGACAGTGGCGAAGTGTGGGTGAAGGGCCCGAACGTTTTCGTCGGTTACTGGAACGATCCCGATGCCACGGCTCGTGTTCTCGACGAAGACGGCTGGCTGCACACTGGTGACATCGGAACCATCGATGCCGACGGCTATCTGTACTTGCTCGACCGAGCCAAGGACTTGATCATCGTGTCGGGTTTCAACGTGTTCCCGGCCGAAGTCGAAGAGGTGCTCATGAAGCACCCGGCCGTGTTCGAAGCCGGTGTGGTGGGAGTCCCGCATCCGCAGACCGGTGAAGCGGTGCGCGCGTTCGTGGTGCTGAGTCCGGGCGCGGTGGCCGACGAAGACACGCTCATCGATCATTGCCACGACTACATCGCTCGATACAAGTGCCCGAGCAAGGTGCTGATCGTGCCCGAACTACCCCACAACCAGTTCGGCAAACTTCTGCGCCGCGCTCTCTGAGCGACGCGGTTCGGTGACCGCCACCAAGAATCCGGCGAACAAGATCACCACGCCGCTCACCAACGTGACCGCGAAGGCTCGATCTTCTCCGAGTCGTCCGGCCAGCGAGCCGCTGGTGGACAGCGTGAGAGTGCCGATCGCGATCAAGGCGTTGGCCCACGCATGACGTGACACGCTCACGACGTGTCGTGTGGCCGAACCGACAGCGGGAGTTCGACCACGAACCACGCGAGCGATCGACCACAGCGCGCCGATGATGATCACGAGTGCGGCCACGCCCGACCCCACGGCCGCGAAGGCTCGTGGTGCGGCATCGAAGATCGCACTGCCTTTGGGCATGTCGTCGGCGACGATCGCACCCTTGGTGGGAGCGGTGAAGACCACGCCCGCCGCGGCACCCGACAGACCGATGAGCCACACGCGGATGCGATCACCCACTGCTCGGCTGGCGAGGAGATACACGGTGCCCAGGGCCAACCACGGAACGTTGAGAATCGCGCCGGCGAGATAGAAGACGCGGAACGACGCCAGGCTCCAGCCGCGTGCTTCGGCCCACCACAACGCCGCCGATCCGACGGCGAAGAGAACGAGCGAGACCGTCCAGGCCGCCTCATGTGGTCGACGACGCCGACTCCAGCGATCGAACGTGGAGATCGCGAACACCGATGCGATGAGAGTTGCGGCGGCGGCGAGGGCCACGTCGACGGTCACGACGCCAAGACTACGAGCGTCGTCGTCCGACGGTGACAGACGACCGATGTGCGAGGCGAGCGCGAGTCATCGCCCGAAAGGGCCAACCCCTAGCGTTTCGGTCGATGCCTGATCGCCCCCGTCGCCGGATCCCCGAAGCAACTGTTTCGCGCCTGCCCGTGTACTTGCGCATCCTCAACGAGTTGGCCGGCGAAGGCGTCGATCACGTGTCATCCGATCGTCTCGCCGAGTTGGCCGGCGTGAACGCGGCCAAGGTTCGGAAGGATCTGTCGTATCTCGGCAGTTACGGAACTCGCGGTGTGGGTTACGAAGTCTCGTACCTCGTGTACCAAGTGCAACGCGAACTCGGCCTCAACCACGAGTGGCCGGTCGTGATCGTCGGTGCCGGCAACCTCGGTCAGGCGTTGTCGGGTTACGACGGTTTCGGTCAACGTGGTTTTCCGGTCGCTGGCATCGTCGACGTCGACAGCTCGAAGATCGGCTCGCTGATCGGTGGTGTGCGTGTTCGCCACATCGACGATCTGCCGCAGATCGTCGCCTCGCGCCAGGTCTCGATCGGTGTGGTTGCAGTTCCTGGTGAGTCGGCTCAAGACGCGGCCGAACGTCTGGTCCGGGCCGGCGTCACGAGCATTCTCAACTTCGCTCCGGTCGTGTTGTCGGTTCCGTGCGGTATCACGGTGCGCAAAGTCGACTTGGCGCTCGAGTTGCAGATCTTGAGCTACTACGAACAGCGTCGCGCCGGCACGTTGCACGTCGTTCCCGGCCAGGGCAAGAGCGCCACAGCCTGACACATCAGCCGACGTACGCTTCGGGCGTGCGTCCTTTCGGTCGATCGCTCGGAACCCTCGCACTCGTCGTGCTCGTTCTTCTGGCGCTGCGGGCCTGTGCACGCAGTGGTGACGACACCTCGGCCGCCCCGGTGATCGAGTCCCGACGCATCGACCTGGCTGCTCTCACGTCCACAGTTCGTTCGGGGGAGCCGTGGTCGGTGATCGACGGAGCCATGAACGGCAACGCCACCGTGGTGTTGGCCAACGGTCGGGTTCTGCAACTCGCGGACGGAACACTCGGTGAGTCGACGTGCTCGTTTCCCGATGTCACCAACGCGTGCGTGCTGTTGGCTGACACGTTGGGCGACGGCATCGTGTGGTTCTCACTCGTCTCGGCACCCCCGAGTGGATCGAAAGAACTCGAATTGCCCGCGATCTCCCGGTTACTCGACGGCGTGACCTATGCGCGGCTCGAGAACGGGATCGAGGTGCCATTGCTCGATCGGGTGGGTCGTCGCTGCGAGGAAGAGTCACCCAACTTGTCGTCGTTCGTGCAGCGGCACCGCGGCGAGCACGTGACGATCCTCGATCTCGATCGCGGCGAAGTGTCGGCCGTGCGTTGCACGACCGGTTGATCAGGCGTTGGGAGCCAGACGCACGATGGCGGCCGCGGCCTTGTAGGCGGCTTCGGCCGGACCGATCTCGTCGGGACGTAGCAAGTTGGCCATGATGCGCAACACCCATTCCATGAGCGTGCGGCTCTGTATGCCCACCCGACTCAACTCGCGCATGATGGCCGGACGACCGATGATGCGAGCGAAGAGACGCGCCACCTTGAAGTACTGGCCGTACTCGTCGTCGAGCATCGACTGATAACGCTGCAGAGCAGCCGGATCGTTGGCACTGATCGCCTGGTGCAAGATGTCGGCCGCGATACGCGCGGTCTCGTACGCGTAGTCGATACCTTCGCCGTTGAACGGATTCACGCTGCCAGCGGCGTCGCCGACCACGAGATACGTGGGGCCCGACTTGGGCCCGACCGAACCACCCATCGGAATGCGTCCCGATGTGGCCTTGCACGTGGGCGCACTCGGATCGATCTCCCAACGATCGGCGATCATGTGCGCGTACTCGGTGAGGAGATGTGTGGTGTTGACGGTCTTGAAATCGCGGAACGTCGAGAGCAAACCCACACCGATGTTCACGGTGCCGTCACCCACCGGGAAGATCCAGCCGTAACCCGGTAGGGGGTTGCCGTTGCGATCTTTCACGTCGAGCGCCGACTCGATCCAGGGATCGGCGTGACGCGGGGTTTCCCAGTACGTGCGAATGGCCGTGCCGTACGGCCATTCCTTGGTGCGGAAGGTTCCGAGTGCGCGACCGAAGCGGCTGTTCGCACCATCGGCGACCACCACGTACTTCGCGGTGATCTCCTTGTTGGTTCCGTCCTTGGCCGTGACGTGAGCGCCGCGCACGAACCCACGCTCGAGAATCGGCGCGTTGGCCTCGTGACCTTCCAGCAACGTCGCACCGGCCTTGACTGCGTTGTACGCAACCATCGTGTCGAGTTCACTGCGACGCACCACGTAACCGTGTTGCGGGTAGATCGGGTGCGAGGGCCACTGCAGTTCGAGTTCGCGTCCGTGTGCAGTGGCGCGCAGTCCTTCGTAGCGGTGGTACTTCGCGAGTGAATCGCCCAGACCCATGTCGTGGATTTGCTTCACCGCACGCGGGGTGAGGCCGTCGCCGCACGTCTTCTCGCGCGGGAACTCCTTCTTCTCGAGCATCACCACGTCGAGGCCGTGTTGGGCCAACCAATACGCGGCCGCCGAACCGGCCGGGCCGGCGCCGACGATGAGAACGTCGTGCTGAGGGGACATGGAATCAGTGTGCCTCGCACGACGACGACGTGCTCAGGTGGGCGAGGTGCGAATGCGGGTGTGATGCGTTCCGTCGGTCACACGGCGATCACTCGCCGCCACCGACCATCTCGCTGGCGGTGGTGCCGAGACGCGGGTCGGTGCCGATGTTCAGCTCGGGGCTGTCGAACGTGAGCGATCCGCCCTCCAAGTTGGCGAAGATCTCGCTCTCGGGGCTGCACCACTTCTCGTATTCCTCGGCCCAGTCGCCCGTCGGGTCGGCCCCCGACAGGTCGTAGCGGATGAGGCAGACCAGACCCAGGATCTCGTAGTCGGTGAGCGCGCCGCCGTACTTGGCCCCTTGGGCCGGCATCGGGCTGCCGTTGTACGAGTACGGGGCATGGGCGCCGCCCTCGCGATTGGGGTCGCCGTAACTGGCCACCCCGGCGGCCCGGAAGGCCTCGGATCCGATGTAGACCCAGTTCAGCATGTCTTCGATGTGGGGGAACGTGAGGAGCGATTCGCCGTCCTTCAGGACTCGGCCAGCGCCGCCCGAACCGTCGGCTCCGTGGCACGACGCGCAGGCACCGTAATTTTCTTGTCCGATCAGGATCGGGCCGCTGGCCTCGGCTTTTTGCGGCTGGAGGCCCCGCACGTACATGAACACGAAGAGGGGCAGAAGCGACAAGGTGAGCATGGCCCAGGACGGGATTCGGCCCCGCTTCTTGGCGGCGGCCACGTAGGGCGGGTCGGGCTTCACGGGTGGGGCGACCGGCTCGGGGGCGGCGGCTCGGGTGGCCGGGGCAGCCGGGGAAGCGGCCACGACCTCGCTACCCGGGGAGGAGGGAGCACCGGCGGAATCACCCGAACCGCTGGCTTTGCGGTCGCGAGAGCGCTTCAGGAGGTGCTCGGGAATCTCGGTCACTGACCAGTCCTTTCGGGGGACCCTGTGGGGGTCGCAACGACTCCCTCGAGATTAGAGCCCGTCGCGCTGAACAACGGAATTTGCGCCCAAGTTCACGCTCATGTCACCGCGTGCCGGTGACCGTCCGCGACACGACCGTTGGTGGTGGAGCAGTTCATGACGTTGCGTGACGAATGACGAGCCGCGAACTTGTGCACAACCATGCTCGCCCCCGGGGTCGGCCTGATAGACCCATTTAGGGAGCGGCCTGCCGAGTACCTCGGTCGGGACGGTCTCGTCGAACCCCCCTCCGTGTGACCCGATTCAGATGCGCCGTGACCGACGTCTTGGTGCCTGACCAGGTGTGGAGTGGGTCTGATGAGGCCCGTCACGGCTAAAGTTCTCTTCGACCAACCCCCGGCGCGACCAGCGCCATCTCAGTCCACCTCGGGCGCAGACATGGCACAGAAAGGATGAACGGCCGAATGCTGGCGATCGACATTCTCAAGTGGCCGGGAATGAATCAGGCGTTCATCGTCTCGCTGATCCTCACGCTCGCGTTGACGGGTCTGGCCTTGTGGTACGGCAAGCGCCGCCCGATCGGCACTCCGGTGTCGTGGGGCGAGGCCATGCTCGGTGCCACCTATGCGTTCTTCGTGATGTTCTTGGCGTACGGCGTCGTGCCCCATCAGTGGCTCGTGCACGTTCAGAACGAACTCGGCTGGCAGTCCGACAAGATGCTCTACGGCCCCGGCGACATCTTCAAGTCGCAGGCCAAGGGCGGGAGCTTCCCGTTCGACATCAACTATTCGCAGGTGGGCGACATCATCGTCACCGGCATCTACGGGCTCTTCTTGGGTCTGCACGTCTGGATCTGGGTCTGGTGGCAAAAGCGCGGCAAGTCGGCGTCCACCGAACTCGAGCAATCGTCGTACGGCCGTCCGTTGGTGAAGAAGGGCTGACATGGCCAAGACCGACGCCAATCCGCCGATGATGCCGTTCACCGACCAGTACCAACTGGTCGAGGTGGATGCGGATTATCTGACCAAGGCCGTGAAGCCGAAGCAGTTCATCCACATCGACCAGAGCGAATGCATCATGTGCGAGGGCTGCGTCGACATCTGCCCGTGGAAGTGCATCCACATGGTGCAGCCCGACGCGGTGGCCGAAGCGGTCGGCACCGAGAAGCCGGGTCTCGACCCCAACGACAACGTGATCTTCATCATCGACGACGACGTCTGCACGCGTTGCGCGCTGTGCGTCGATCGCTGCCCGACCGGGGTCATCATCCTCGGAAAGGCCGGCGCGGCTCTCGCCACCGGCGACACGCACACGCGCACCAACAACCACGGATACGCCTACGGAATGCGTTTCTAGGAGACACACATGGCCAAGGTCATCGACAACCCCCGCCCGACTGCCAAAGAGCGTCTGAACAAGACGATCGAATCAGTGCAGGGCAGCCAGGCCTGGAACTCGATCTTCCGTCCGGGCTCGATCTTCCGCAAGGGCTACAGCGACAGCCCGCGTAACCGTTCGTACGTGATCATGAACTCGGTGCTGTACCACTTGCACCCGGTGAAGGTGAAGCGTCACGCGGTGAAGGTGAGTTACACGCTCTGCCTCGGCGGACTCTCGTTCTTCCTCTTCATTCTTCTCACCGTCACCGGCATCTTCTTGATGTTCTTCTACCGCCCCGAAGCAACGGCGGCCTGGAACGACATCAAGAGCTTGCAGACGTCGGTGGCGTTCGGTCTCATGGTGAGAAACATGCATCGATGGGGTGCTCACCTCATGGTGCTCACCGTGTTCTTGCACATGGCGCGCGTCTTCTACCACGGCGCGTACAAGCCGCCGCGCGAGTTCAACTGGGTGATCGGTGTCGTGTTGTTGACACTCACTCTGTTGCTCTCGTTCACCGGTTACCTGCTCCCGTGGGACCAGTTGGCCATGTGGGCCGTGGCCGTGGGTACGAACATGATGGGTTACACACCGGTGTTCGGATCGCAGGTGAGATTCGTCTTGCTCGGCGGTGTCGAAATCGGCTCCGAAACTCTGCTGCGTTGGTACGTGTTGCACGTGCTGATGTTGCCGTTCGTCATCGTGATCTTCATGGCCGTCCACTTCTGGCGTGTCCGCAAGGACGGCGGCATCTCCGGGCCGCTGTGATCGGGCGCCGAAAGGATTCATCGACATGACTGAGATTCCCGAACACCTCCTCAAGCGAGCGCAAGCGGCTCGTGAGAAGGCGGCATCCGAAGGTGGCGCCGCGGCGTCGTCGTCCGATGGCGGCGACTCGCGTATCCCCGAGCACTTGCTCGAGCGCAGTCGCGCCGCCAAGGACAAGAGCGCTGGTGGCGCCGTGGCGGTGGCCGAGAAGGCCGCCGCTGTCGTTGCCGCTGCACCGGCGAGCGGTGGTGTGCCGGTGGGCGCCGGACCCGGTGGGCACACGCAGCGTTTGCTCACCGTCGTCAAGTCCGGATCCATTCAGGACGTGAAGGCCATACCCGTCGACAAGGTTCATACGTGGCCGCACTTGTTGGCCGTCGAGTTCGTGGCCGCACTCGCGTGCACCGCGTTCTTGTTCTTCTTCTCGATCTTCGTGAACGCACCGCTTCTGCAGTTGGCCAACCCCAACCAGACGCCCAACCCGTCGAAGGCTCCGTGGTACTTCCTCGGTCTGCAGGAACTGCTCACGATGTTCCACCCCATGGTGGCTGGTGTGACCATTCCCGGTATCGCGTTGTTCGCGCTCATCCTGGCGCCGTACATCGACCGCAATCCGTCCAACAAGCCCGAAGATCGCAAGTTCGCAACCTCGTTGATGACCGTGCACCTCATGTTCTGGGCCGTGCTCGTGATCATCGGTTCGTTCTTCCGTGGCCCGGGCTTCAACTTCGTCTTCCCCTGGCGAGACGGTCTCTTCTTCGAGTTGTGAGGTAACCGATCACATGAGCTCAGCAGCAACCATCGTCATTGCGATCGCCGCCATCGTGGTGTTGGCCGCCGTCGTCCTCGTGACGTCGGCTCGCCGTTCCGATGTTCGCGGTGCCGGTGCGCTCGCCCGCGAAACGGTGAAGCGCGACAAGTCGACCAAGACCGAGGCTCCTGTTGCGGGTGCCGTGTACGAGAAGGCCGAGGTGCAGGCTCGTTCCACCGCGATCGAGAAGGCCAACGAAGTCGCACCGGTCGCCTGGCAGGCACCTGATGCCGAAGCCGTGGCCGTGTCACGCCGTCAGTTCTTCAACCGCGCCGCTGTCACCATGATGAGCGCGAGCATCGGAGCCTTCGGCGTCGCCGTCGTGGCGTTCCTGTGGCCGCGCGCGGGTGGCGGATTCGGATCGAAGGTCAACGTCGGCCGTCTCGACGATCTCATCGTGCAGATCCGTAGCGAGAAGGGTTTCGTGTACAAGCCCGAGGCTCGTACGTGGCTCACCGCGTATCCCGCCGACGCTCTGCCCAAGGCCCGCGCTGCGTACGCCACGCAGCCGTCGGTGCTCGCGGGCATGGAAGCCGGAGTCGTCGCGCTGTATCAGAAGTGCCCACACCTCGGTTGCCGCGTTCCCGAGTGCAAGAGCTCGCAATGGTTCGAGTGTCCGTGCCACGGTTCGCAGTACAACCGCGTCGGTGAGAAGAAGGCCGGTCCGGCTCCGCGCGGTATGGACCACTTCGGTGTGTCCGTGAGCAACGGCAGCATCATCGTCGACACCGGCAAGGTGTTCAACGGTCCGGCCATCGGTGTGAACACCACGGGCCAAGAAGCCGAAGGCCCGCACTGCATCACCGGTGGAGGAGGACACTGAGCATGATCGCTCTCGCTTCCACCACCATCGCGATCCTCATCGCCATCGCTGTCTCGGGGGCCTGGATCGTCTACGCCGTCTTCAACTGGGCGGCCGGTCGCAACGAGATCGGCTCCGAGATCGAACTCGCGGCCAACCGCAAGCCGTACTACGACGACGAAGAACTCGAAGGTCGTCGTCTCGA